>ENA-UOOR01000180-UOOR01000180.1-fermentation-metagenome-genome-assembly--contig:-NODE-180-length-95220-cov-14.144150_pt1 | contig 95220 bp, 103 predicted proteins | sample MGYA00245780_ERZ724029 | MGnify/ENA primary metagenome ERZ724029 (study PRJEB28704, sample SAMN03018315) | fermentation metagenome | biome: anthropogenic terrestrial biome; feature: soil...
TTATTTTGTAGTTGTGTGTTCTTGGAGTTGATTACGTTTACTCCGTCACCACCATTTTTAGCTACTACGTTGTTTAAAATTGTGTTGCCGCTAGAACTTGATAGCGATGCACTTGTTGTTGGTGTGCTTAAAGGATCTTCTGCCGCTGCTGCTCCACAGATTACCAATGCTAAAGCGAATGCTAACATGAAGGTAGCAGCTCGCTTCTGCATTTTCTTTTGCATTTTTTCACCTCTTTTTCAATTAAAAGTGGAAATAGTAAGGATACTTCTTAAAATTCCACAACTCCTGAAAATCTTAAACTCTTCATTCCACAACTCCTGAAAAAAAGTTTTGTAGTTACGTGGAAATCAGGTGTTTTATTGCTTTTCCTTAAAAATTCCACTTTAAGTTGATCTGGTATCAACGTAATAATATATTATTTTTAAATTATTTAATATTTTTTATTATAAAATATCAACTTCTTTCTAAATTTATATATTATTGTTTAATATCTACTTAAAAATAATATAATATTGTTTATTTAGGTTACTTAATTTTGTTCGTTATATTTTATAAGCTGATAAAAATTTTGTGTTGTTGTATAACCATAAAATAAAATTTCTCAATGGAATTCAGGGTGCAATTTCAATTTTGAATTTTTTAAGAGCTTTTTGTTTATAAACAACAAGATCATATAAACAACGAGATCAAATCTAAAAAACTGATTTGAGTTTAAAGTGTTGTTTACCCCCAGGTCTTTATTTTTTTTCAAAATAAAAAATAAGGGTAAATATTACCCTTAAACGCATGTTTTAATACTTAAAGATGTAGCTTTTTAAAAGAATTCTGTGCTTATCTGCCGCTGTGGTGGTGGTGCTGGTGGTGCTGGTGGTGGTGCTGGTGGTGCTGGTGGTGGTGCTGGTGGTGGTGCTGGTGGTGGTGCTGGTGGTGGTGCTGGTGGTGCTGGTGGTGATGTTTTTTATGTCTTGGGTACCATTTTGGGTCTTTTTCACACTGTTTCTTCATCTTATGTTTACAGTTACAGTTCCACTGGTTGTCTCCGTTTGGACCATTTTTCCAACAATTTTTGTCATCGTTCCAGCACTTCTTAACCTGGAATGTTGAGCCATGACATGGAGCTGCTGATGCTGCTCCACCGATTGCCAGTGCAAAGACAAATGCTATTGCAAATACTGCAGCTTCTTTTTGCAATTTTCGCATTTTTTCACCTCTTTTTTTTATTTCCATCAATCAATAGGCGGGAAAACCGAGGAGCATCCTGAATTTTATTTCCATAATCTCTAAAAAAATAAGTGTTATATGGAAATCACGGGTTTTTTCAATTCCTCAAAATCCCACTTCTGGTTGATAATCCCAACCAACATGTATTGTATATTTTTCAATAAATTTAAGATTTTCTATAATAAAATAATAAAAATGTTTTTATAATATCAAATATTGTTCAATATTATTAATAGATTGTATTAAATTGTTCAATTAATAATTGATGGTATCATGTTAAGAAATATTCTCAGAATGTTTTGGTGAAAAAAATTGTGATGCCAGAAATGGTCATTTTGTGGACACGTTTTCCTGTTTAAAACCGCAATACTTTTATACCATGGTACATAACAATTGTTAATTAACGTTTACCTTACACATAATTTACCTTACACATAAAATTTGCAGCGGCCTTTAAAGCTCATCTCGTTTAAATTGAACAGGGGATGGTGATAAAAATACCACCCTGAAATGGATTTAAATTTAGAATGAGCCCTTTTTTAAAGTTCTGTAATAGAAAATGTTTCACTAACTCTTGTAATGAAAAAGGTTTGCAGTCCCCTGAAAACAAAAGATTAAGAAGTTACAGTACAAAAAATTACCAGTACATCCAATGGAAAAAAGAATGAATGATTTTCATAGGGATTTAAAAGTGAATAAAATTAAAAACTTGCAAATTACAGGACTGGACTTTTAAACTGTTCAATCCAGGTCTTACATCAGGTAAAGAGGGGAACTAAAAAGATGGATAAAAACAAGCCCATAATTGTTAGATACGGTGAAATAGGAGTTAAAAGCCCTAAAGTAAGGAAAAGATTTGAAAAAAAATTAATATCAAACATAAAAACTGTAATTGACGGTAAAATAATCTTAAACCAGGGAAGAATGTTACTTTTCCCTGAAAATTATGAGAAAGCTCTGGAATCTCTTAAAAAAATATGTGGAGTGGTTTCATTCAGCCCCACAGTTTCAACAGAGACAGATCATGACTCTATAGAGGCAGCGGTTCAGGATTACATAAAAGATCTGGCTGGGAAGGGCCAGTTTTCAAGCGAAAAATCATTTGCAGTAAAATGCAGAAGGGTCGGAACCCATGACTTCACAAGCAGGGAGATGGCAGGATTCTGTGGTTCTGTGGTTGTTGAACTTACAGGCGCACCTGTGGATCTCTCAAACCCAGACTTCACACTTCACGTTGAGGTCAGAGATGATAAAACGTACTTTTACCACGAGAAAATCGAGGGAATTGGAGGCCTTCCAATAGGCACCCAGGGAAGAATGATAGCACTGGTATCCGGAGGCATAGACTCCCCAGTTGCATCCTTCCTCATGATGAAGAGGGGCTGCGACCTCACCATCCTCAACTTCAACAACGCACCCTACACATCAGGGTCAAGCGATAAAATTGTTAAAATCTACAATAAGCTGAAAGAATACTCAGCAGGCTCTGATCTAAGACTTTACCAGGTGAACTACGGTGACTTCCTTAAAAAATGCAAGGAGGAAGCACCAGAAAGGATGACATGCGTTCTCTGTAAGAGCGGAATGTACCAGATTGCAGAGAAACTTGCAAAACGTGAAAACGCCTTTGCAATAGTTGACGGAAGCAGTGTGGGACAGGTAGCATCACAAACACTCCCAAACATACTGGCAACAAGGTACTCAACCTCAGTTCCAATATTAAGTCCATTGATTGGCCTTGATAAGCTTGAGATCGCAGCAATAGGTAAAAAAATTGGAACCTACCCAATATCAATACTTCCAGACGGTGGATGTGCAGCAGCCCCAAAACATCCGGAAACAAATGCAGTGCTTGAAAAGGTTCTTGAGGTTAAAAAAACCATTGGAATGGATGAGGAAACCGATAAAGTATACGCAACCCTCCACAAGGTTGATGATTCAGAATAGTTAACTTCCAATAATAGTTAACTTCCAATAATAGTTAACTTCCAATAATTATTCAAAATTCAAAGTAATCTTCGGAGCTAATTACTTCATTGAAATTAGCTATTTTCATTATTTAACTCCTGTACCATCTATTATCCTCGGATCATCAAGTCCAGTTTCTTCATCCAGAATCCAGTTATGATTCATGTTAATGGATCCAGAGCATGATGAAGTTCATTTAAATTCTTAAAAGAAGGAGTGGAAGAATGGCAATATTTTCAGTAGGTCTCAGAAAAAGATGTGACCAAGGCAATTGTATCTGGATTTACAAAAGAACTTCCTGGATTACGTGGAAAGTGACGTGATCATAATAGGAGCAGGACCAAGCGGACTTGTGGCCGCTAAGAAACTTGCAGAAAACGGTGTTAAAACCCTCATAGTAGAGAGCAACAATTACCTTGGAGGCGGATTCTGGATAGGCGGATACCTCATGAACAAGTTAACCATAAGTGAACCAGGTCAGAGGATCCTTGATGAGATAGGAGCACCCTACAAAAAAGTTCAGGACGGACTTTACATGGCTGACGGTCCACACGCATGTTCAAAGCTCATAGTAGCAGCAATGGATGCAGGGGTAAAGGTCATAAACATGACCAAGTTTGACGACGTTGTTGTGAGGGACGTAAAAGTTGCAGATCTCATCATCAAAAAGCTGAAATCAGAATAAAACCGAACAAAACCATTTCCATGATTTGATCTGGAAAAACAGGTTTTAAAAAAACGTTTTTTTTCTGTTTTTATTTTTTTGATCAAAAACCTTTAGCAAACCAAAAAAATGAGTTAGGAATGGATAACTATGAATTCAACAAGCAACCCAGCCAGAGTACTTGCGGTCTGTACAAGCCAGCAAAAACACGTTAAGAAGCAGAACATCAAAAAAGGCTTTTTGACAGAAAAACTATGGATTTAACGGTGATGCACATGCCAACACTAAAACACACAGGCAGGTGAGTCTCCTGGCTGCAGAAAGCATCCAGAAGATGAAGAATCTGGGCTTGAACGTGCACCCAGGAGACTTTGCAGAGAACATCACAACCTGTGGAATCAAATTAACATCCCTCGAAATTGGGAGCGTCCTCTCTGCAGGTTCTGGAATCCTTGAGGTGACCTAAATAGGTAAGTGTGCCACAGTCCCTGTGCCATTGGAAGGCTGGCTGGGGACTGTATAATGCCCAGGGAAGGTAATCTTCTGCAGGGTAAAAACAGGCGGTGAAGTGAAAGTTGGAGATGAAATAAAGGTTATCCAATCTTAATCCGGGCAGGGTTATGAGGATGTTAAATTATCCAGACTTATAATCTTATTCAGAAGAATTGTCCTCTATTTGAATATGGAGTTCAAGATTCACTCAATTCCTGATCTATTTCTTTTTTGCTTTCTACTTCTTGAAAATCATAAAAATAATTTTTAAAGTAAAACCTTTATTTAAAGTAAGCTTTAGATCCAGACCACAGAAAAGTTAAAATTTAATAAACCAATAACAATAAAATTTAGAAATAATGATCTGATAATTTTGGGCTTGTAAAAATTTAAGCTCGTAAAAAAAGTTAAGATTATAAAAAAAACATGTTTTAAAGGAGGAATTAAGTTATGTTGCATGGTACCACAGTATTAAAAGAGGGCTTTGCCAAAATGACCAAGGGCGGAGTCATCATGGATGTTGTAAACGCTGAACAAGCTGCAATTGCAGAAGAAGCAGGGGCAGTATCAGTCATGGCTCTGGAAAGGGTCCCGGCTGATATAAGGGCTGCAGGCGGTGTTGCACGTATGGCAGACCCATCAAAGGTCAAAGAAATACTCGACGCAGTCTCAATACCGGTTATGGCCAAGGTCCGTATAGGCCACTTTGTGGAGGCACAGGTTATTCAATCCCTGGGTGTAGATATGATCGATGAGAGTGAGGTTCTAACACCAGCCGATGAAAATTATCACATAGACAAGACACAATTCACCATACCATTTGTCTGCGGTGCAAGAAATCTGGGGGAAGCTTTAAGGAGAATCAATGAAGGTGCTGCAATGATCCGTACCAAGGGTGAGGCAGGTACAGGAAACGTTGTGGAAGCTGTGAGACACATGCGCAAGATCCAGAGCGCCATCCGCGAACTCAAGGACAAAACTGAGGAAGAGCTTTGGGCAGTTGCACGTGAAACAGAATCACCACTCGAGCTTGTGAAAGAAACAGCCAAACAGGGAAGACTTCCAGTTGTGAACTTCGCAGCAGGCGGTATCGCAACACCAGCAGATGCAGCCCTCATGATGCAGCTCGGTGCAGACGGTGTTTTCGTTGGATCCGGAATATTCAAATCAGAAAACCCAGAACTCGTTGCAAAAGCAATAGTTCAGGCAACAACCCACTATAAAGATGCAGACCTCATAGCAAAGGTTTCAACAAACCTTGGAGAAGCCATGCCCGGAATAGATATAGGTGAAATCCCAGAAAACGAGAGGCTGCAGGAGAGAGGTTGGTAATTCTAATTTACCTGTAACTCCTTTTTTTTGTTTAATATCTTTGTGCTTTAATTTCTATAAAAAAAGTTTTCACTTTAAGAGTTTAATTCTTTTTTTTATTAAACCACATTTTAAACCAATTAAGAAAAAGAATTAAGAAAAGACTAATTATCTGTTTACTAAACTTTTCCTCTCCTTCTGTTAAGAATTTTTATCCAGCTTTTGGCATATTTAGGGACCATGATTAAATTTTGAAGTTTTCTTTATTTATCCTAATATTTCCTCTTTTTTTCAAAAAAGTGGTAATTCTCTTTTAACTGAACTTTATCCTCATCAGATACTTGTACAGGTCTCCCACCACCATATTTTGGTATTAAACCTTTATATCCTCTTCATTTCACTTCTCTCTGAATATATCCCACTTTTAGTTACTCCAAATTTAAATGCTTTTAAATCCTTTAAATCCTTTAAATCCTCAGAATCATTAAGATAAAGATTTTTTCATGAAATGCATTTGATTTAAAATCTTAACATCATCCTACAAACCTTTAATCCGTTTATAAAATTCTTCAGCTCTTATATGGCGCTTATTATCAATTTTATCCCATTTGGCCATATATACAACCACCAATTATGAAAATTTCAGTATTTAACTGTAACCACAAAAGTTAACAATAAAAAAAATAAGTAACAATAGTTAACTTAATAAATAACAATGGTTAACTTAGTTTATGATTGTGGACCTTAATGGGTTGTAAAGCTATTTTCTGTTAACTGTAAAATTTTGAAAAACCCTGAGTTTAAAGCTTATTTGTGAATTTCAAATCCTGAAACTCCCTGAAATATTCACAAATCACGCTACAAAAATAAAAAAAATGGCAAAATAAAAACCTGAAAAAAACAAGAAGGTTTATAGAAATTTTCCTAAAAACATCATCATCTGCTGATCCGGGACCTTCTTGAAGTTTGATGGGTTCCTTAAAATCAGACTAAATTTAAGATTGAATGGCTACAACAATCTGGATATCAAATATTTAAAAAAAATAAAGAAATCCCTCAATTTAAATCAAAGGATCAGGTATTCTAGCATTGGGTTTATCTTTTAATCCACCAATCTTTTCAATTCTCCTTTTTAAGAATTTCTCTCCAGCTTCCGTAACTCCATAAATTGGTATTGATGCACCGGCAGTGAATGTTTTCCTTTCTTCTCCTACCTCCCTGACGTACTTGGAGGCACAGCCCGTTACAACGTCTGCATAGTTAAATAGTTCTTCTGCTTTTTTTCTGGACATTTCAGTTACATGTGCGGCGAATATGTAAATATTAACTTCCTCATGCTCCTTTTCAATATCCCTGAGTTTTTTTGAGTCCTCTGGTGATACAACTGAAACTGCTATGTTCCTGCAACCCATTTCAATGGCTTTTAAAACGCCTTTAACCTGATTAATCTCTGCTGTTTCAGGGTTGAGAACATTTTCAGGGCCAACTGTTTCTATAATTTTGGTGATGGGTGATGTGCTTAAAAATGCGGATATTCTACCCGCCATACCTTGAACAAACTCAGGATCAGTTACCCTTACTGTTCCACATCCTTCACTAACGATAACAGCACAGTCGATCATGTTTTCATCGAGAAGGGTTCCCATGGTTTCTGAAACTCCAAATGATAAAAAATCTTTCATGCGCAGTTTTCTCTCAGGAGTGCACATTCCAAAATCTTGAATCCGGAACTCTATATTTTTCCGTACAGCTTCAGTTGTAATCTCTTTAATTCCTCTGTGTTTATCAAAGAGGGGACAGTAACTAATTTTTGGTTCTCCCACCTCAATGACCTTTCCGTCCCTTACAACTACCCTTGTTTTTCCGAGTGCTTCAATTACATGTTCATCCATTAACTATTCCACCATTAATTGTTATCCACCTTAAAAATCCAGTACAAAAAAATGATACTTAACTTTTGTTAAATGTACTTAAACATTTGCTTATTTTTCCCTTTTATTGTGCATTTTTTTGTAGGTTGAAATTATTTAAATTACAAGATCACGTCAAAATTATTTGAAGTTAGGACATGTTTTGCTTTAAATCAATAATTGCAACTGAACATATGGTACATTTTTGCACTAATTAAAGGATAAAAGCGTTAACATATATCCACTTCAAGTACTCTCTATTTTCACATGATTATCCTGTACTCACCAGGTTTTTATTAAATACCTTCACTATTTTTAATTAAAACTATTTTTTAATTAAAAAATTAAGAAAAATTTATAAATCTTCATTAGTTAATGATGAAAACATTTTATATATAAAAAATTTCTTAAAAAGAGTATAAAAATAGTTTATTAAATAGAAGGTGAGTTTTTTTGGATTTTTTAACAATTATAAAAGACAATCAATCCGAATTTCTGATCATCATCCTGATCATTTTGGCTGTTGTAGCTTACTGCATTTATCCACTTTATGGTTATACAGTAAGCCTTGTTGCTCTTGTAATCTCTTTTTTAATTGATTTATATAAAAATAATCAAATTAAGAGCTTAGAAACCGAAAATAAGAGTAAAGACAAAGAAAACTTAAAAAACAAAATAGAAATCAACATTACTAAACTTGAAGATCTTAAAAAATCCCACAAACTCTTCCATTATACAAGGCCCATAGATACAACCCTTAAAACAATTACAATACCTGATATAAATCTAGAAGAAAAATTAAAGACTGTTGAAATAATAAAAGACACAACAGATGATATAAACAGGCTAATTGCGCAGAGAAAAACGATTACTGCAAGCTTGAAAAAGCATCCTAGTTCAAAAATTATATCAGGAAGAGATCCTTTCTATTCCGCTTGGTATGACTTAGAAACTGACCTTAAAAACAAAATAGATAATTTAATTGAAAAATCTAAAGAATTACAAAAATATTGAATAGGAAATGGGGATAACTGTTAAAATGCTAAAAAATATCTGATTGTGATCTTTGCAGCTTTCGTGACTATACATTGACTTTATATTTTATTAATAACTCGTTGATCCCATAAAAAAACTTTAAATTCCCCTAAAATGTCTTATTTTAATAATATTTTTATAAAGCACTGTTGAAATTCAAAAAAAGCCATAATCATGCAAATTTCATTATTAAACCTCTTTTCAGAGTTTTTAATGAAATTACAAATAGAGATATAAGATCTCAAAATTACCCTAAGATCTCAAAATTACCCTAAGATCTCAAAATTACCCTAAATTTAAGCCCTGATATTTTTTTTATTCTTGTTTCTCACGTTTAAGAACCATGTTTACATGATCTTTTTTTTAAAGATAGATAAACTAAAAGGGTAAATATGTATAAGCTGATTCCAAGGAATATAACCACTAATACAACCGTAACTTCATCAACCATTTTAGCCACATATTATTAATATGGAAAGAACCAGCAATAATAATTTGTTATTTATAAAATAATTTGTTATTTATAAATGTCGGTTACGAACCATACCAAAAAAAATGTAGGCCGTAAAAGTTTTTCTCTCTTTTTTAGGATAAAAATTAATTCATATTTAAAGAAAAGTAAATAATACTATTTGAAAAAAAAATGATTAAAAAAAGGAGTAAATTATTGTTTCAGGAGTAGATATGGAGTTCCATCTCCATCTGATTCAAAGGATGGCTTTAACTCTTTTTTAAGGCCATCCTCTTTTAATTTAAGTAAATTGTTGGTGGCTCCATATACCTTAAAAGTAGTTGCATCCACAGCTGAAACTGATGAAATAGCAGGATATTCCTTTTTTAACTTATTATACATTTTATTTCCAATTGTTTCCAGATCTTTTTCTTTATCATCCATAAAATCACTTCATAACCTTCATAATGAAAATCTACAATTTTAAAATCTCATATAATAGTTTGGTCTATGTTTGACTTAAACTTTTCTTAAAAAGGAGTTCCCTTAAATGTTCATGAAATTTATCAAAGATAGTTTCTGTTTCAGATTTTTTTTACCTGGTTTATGCAGATTCTTTTACCATCCATTAAAACTTCCCTCTTTTTTTGGTTACAAATTGGCATGAATTTGGGCTTAAATCTGGAAAAACTACTTCCACATGGAAGTTAATGGTTTGGTGTAGACTTTCAGTTGTACCAGACACATTTCAACTGATAAGTTCTACCGCCTCCGTTGTCTGTTGGTGGGAACTCTATCTGTTTTTTCACAGGGAATAATTTAAATTATTCCCATCAACAGTTTGAAGATAGTTTGCAGTGCGCATGTTTAACTGGATCATTGTTTATTTTTTTCATGATTTTTTTGGAAGTTATACTAATTTTTTTTGGTTTTTATGAAAATCATAAAATTTATATTACTTGATGATTAGAATATATGAATTGAGCATTTGTTCCTGAACTTTGGCGATGGTGGGAGATCCACAGACCCGGGATCTCCCACACTTAATATTCTCTTTTTCAGTTTCTTCCAAACATTTATTACTGCATTTAACAGAAACAGAAATAGGGACTTTTATACTTAAAAATTCATCCGGTATAATGCCCCAAGAAGGAGGGAGGTCTCTATTTTAGGAATGTTTCCACATTTTCCGGGTGAAACTTCCTGAACTCCCTCCTTCTGTACATCTCACTTTTCATAAATAAAATCATAACATATTTGACGTGCTGCTATTTTTTTTTATCTGGCTTTTTAAGCTATGTCCTCGCGAGGAGTCAAACATCCCATAAAAAAAGGGTCTGGTCATCCTGTTTGAGCAATCATGTTATATTAATCATGTTATGTTAAGATTATAATCACATATAGATTATAATCACAGCTTTTCCCCAGTAAAAACTATTTTTTGGTTAATGTTAACTCCCATTTTTTCAGATATGAATTTTTTTTTAAGATAAGCTTTTAAAAAAACCTTAAATTTGATGTGTGAACCAAATGTCTGCTTTTAAATCAGGGGACCCCTTATTTTTTCAGGGATTTTATCACGAACACTTACACATGATTAATGATGATAATAAACTTTTTATAGGATATTAAACAACATGGAAACTTTGAAACTTCATGTTGATTTTTATTTTAATTGTAGAAGATGGTTTTAATGATAAAAGGTGTAAGAGAAATTCTTAAAAGTGATTTTAGGGCTGTTAAAGGCAACCCTGTGGTTATGATTGTTTTGTTTGGAATTATATTGGTACCTTCATTTTACGCTCTCCTCAACATTGAGGCCTCATGGAATCCCTACAATGAAACTTCAAATATCAAGATTGCCGTGGTAAATGAGGATCTGGGCTATGCTGCCAACGGAACCCAGTACAATGTTGGAACGAATCTGGTTGATGAATTGAAAAACAACAAGGACTTCAACTGGCAGTTTGTTGATGAAGAAACAGCATTAAATGGGGTTAAAAATGGAAAGTATTATGCTGCTTTGATAATTCCAGGTAACTTCAGCGAACAGGTACTGTCAATTGATACAGCCAGCCCTCAACAGGCCAAAATAAAGTATATTATCAATGATAAGCTGAATCCAATAGCACCAAGGATGACCAATGTGGGAATGGACACTCTTCAGTCCAAAATCAACGATGAGATAGTTGAAACAGTTGATGGAATAATCTTTGGCAAACTTGGTGATGCTGGAAACCTGGCACAGCAGAATAAAGCACAGTTTCTCAAGACAAAGGCCCTTGTAAATGAGATGAACCGGAAGATAGGTGATGTGGACTCCACCATAACAGAAGCAAATTCAGTTATGGGCACTGTGAAGGATGTGTGGTCCAAGATCAGTGCGGCACTGCCCCAGATACAGAGTGATGCAAGCTACGTTGAAAACGGTTACAACACGCTCTACAGTTACGTTGGAAGCGACCCGCAGAAGGCCATCACCACGGCTCAAAGCATGGAAACCTCAGTAAGTGATATGATCACTTATTTGAAGTATGTGGATGCCATATTAACCAGTCTTTACGATGTTACAGGGGACGAGCAGTTGAAACCCATTATAAACCAGGTTGAGGGTGATATAACCCAGGCAAACAACGTTCTCACCCTGTTGAATGAGGTTGAAACTGATTTAACAAATGATGGTACAACTGGCAGACTGGCTGAGTTGAAAAATTCCATTGATGGGATGAACAGCGCTGTCAACACCCTTGTAGCCAATGAGGGAGAGATAAACCAGGCAGTTAATGAGGCATCTGCAAAGCTGGGTGTTGTTAACTCGGATTGGCCCACAATTAAAAGCGCCATCCAAGTGGCAGCGTACAAACTTAACTCCATAGATGAGGGAGATCTAGACAGGTTGATCGCACTTTCGGATATGGATCCAGACGATGTTGGAAACTACTTTGAAAGTCCTGTTAAACTGGAAACAGAGCATATGTACCGTATAAATGATTATGGATCTGCTATTGCTCCATTCTACATAGTGCTGTCCCTCTGGATTGGTGGAATTGTTGCAGTTGCAATGATGAAGATGCAGGTGGCATCAAGGAAGAGATACCATGGTACAACTGTCTACCTGGGAAGAATGGGAATATTCCTTGTGATAGGTGTTTTACAGGCACTGGTGGTGGCCCTCGGGTCCCTGTTCATTAAAGTTCAGGTTTCATCGGCACTGCTCTTCGTGTTGACCATTGTTTACATTGGCATATGTTTCATGATAATCATTTACTCCTTGACCTCCCTCTTTGGAAACGTTGGAAAATTCTTTGCAGTTGTTTTCCTGGTTCTACAGATAGCAGGAGCTGGTGGAACCTTCCCTGTGCAGGTTTTACCCCCATTTTTCCAGGCCGTGAATCCTTATCTTCCATTTACCTATGCGATCTCAGCACTCCATGAGATAATTGCAGGAGTTCTATGGAGTAATTATTGGCACTGCATGATAGTTTTAACTGTATTCCCCGCATTGGTGTTTTTCCTGGCTTTACTCATTAAGGAAAAACTATCCAAACCTGCTGAATGGGTAGAAAAAAAGTTAGAGGAAAGTGGGCTGTTCTGAGAGGATTATAAAAGAAAAAGGATTATAAAAGAAAAAGGCTAATTTAAAGGGTACCTTTTTCATTTAATACTTTTTTTAGGATAATCTCTAAGGATCCATTTTTTTATATTTTTTTGGTTAAGTGAAAAATAATCTTGAAGCACTGTTTTTTTAAAAGCACTATCCTTTAAAAGGATACTTGGATACATAAAAAAATTGGATACATAAAAAAAACATGAAAACACTGCAGAATATATGACTGAATATATATTGAACCTTCAAAATATGCTGATTTCAATCTTTTCATGGCATGTCCAGGAGTTTTCACCTTTTTTTAAACCAATTTTGTTTAAAATTTTATTTTTAGATAAATTCCCATCAAATTCCAAACCTTAATATACTGTGTGCAATACAGTACTGTGTGTACTATAAGTTATTGTAACACTATGTATTGGAGACATGTAAATGAGCAACGTATTCAAGAGATTTGAGACTGAAATGAGGAGGGGAGCAATACAGGTTGCAGTGATGTGCCTGCTTGAAGACGAGCACTACGGCTATGACATCACCAAAAACCTCAAAAACTCCAGACTCAGCGTTGAGGAGGGCACCCTTTACCCCCTGCTTAGGCGTCTTGAAAATGATGAACTGCTTTCAAGCCGCTGGGATATGAGGGATTCAAGGCCCAGAAAATATTACAGGATAACAGGTTATGGAAAAGAAGTTCGAGAAAACTGTTTAGAATTTTTTAAATCAATCAACACAGCTGTTGAACAATTTGAAGTGGACATGGATCCTGAAAAGGAGGATTGAAATGCGCATAGACAACTACATAAATGAAGTAACAAAAAATATGAGTTCAGATCAGCAAAAAGAGGTTGCAGATGAACTTAAAACTCATATCTTAGACAGTGCGGATGCTATTGCCTCTGCAAAAAATATTGAAGTTGATGAAGGGATAATCAACGAGGCAGTTTCAAGAATGGGCCCACCAGAAAAACTGGCCAAAATGTACCCGAACAGAATCTGGAAGCTTGAAAAAATAGTTGAAAGCGACATGTGCGCCAAATGCGGCACATGTACAGTGATATGCCCGAACAACATCCTATCATTTGAGGGTAGACCTCAATTAAAAGAGGAATGCCTCAGGGACGGCCATGGAATGTGCTTCGAGGTCTGTCCAAGGGTCTCCTCAGGAAAGTACCAGATAAAGATAAGGGAAAACTTCAAGGAGGAACTTTACTACGGAAAGGGATCCGTGAAAGGACAGGACGGTGGAGCAGTAACAGCCTTCCTGAAACATCTCCTGGAAATGAAAAAGATAGATGGTGCAATAGTTGTTGGTGACGAGTACTGGAAACCAGTTTCCCTGATAGTTCAGAGTGCAGATGACCTAGTTAAAACGTCCAAATCCAAGTACACCATTTCAACCTTGGAGGCGCTGAAAACAGCCGGAGACATGGGGCTTGAGAAGGTGGCAATTGTTGCGCTCCCCTGCCAGATAAACGGCCTTAGAAAACTTCAGTACTTCCCCTACCTTGCAAAGCACGAGGAAGAACTGGGAAGAACAGGTAAACCCGTGAAAATTCCAAGGATAGAATACCTCATAGGCCTCTTCTGCACGGAAAAATTTGACTACGGAAACATGAAAAAGATACTGGCTGAAAACAATGTAAAAATGGAGGACGTTGAGAAATTCAACGTTAAAAAGGGCAAACTCCTGGTATATGTAAACGGTGAGGAGAAAAAAATAGATCTGAAAAAAATAGAGCTCTGCTCTGGATGTAAGATGTGCAGGGACTTCGATTCAGAGCTTGCAGATGTTTCAATTGGATCCGTTGGAAGTCCAAACGGATACTCAACTGTAATAATCCGAACAGAAAAAGGTGAAGAGATCAAAAACGCCATTGAGCTTAAAAAAGGCGTTAACCTTGAAGAGGTTGAAAAACTCAGGGGATTCAAGCTTAAAAGGTTCCATAGGGAGGTCCAAAGAAGAAAAGAAAACAATGAGTTCATATCATTCTACTGGGCTTCAGACTATGCAGGTGTCTCAAAGAGGGCCGACGGTACATACTTCATAAGGATCAGGGCAAAACCAGCAGGATGGTATGAGCCTGAAGAGGTGAAAGAAGTCCTTGACGTGGCAGAGAAGTACAACGCAAGGATCAAACTCACAAACAGGGGAGCTTACGAACTCCATGGTATAAGTGGATTTGACATTGAAGAAGTTGTAACGAGACTCAACAAAGTGGGCCTTGTAACGGGTTCAGAGGGACCCCTTGTCAGGGCAACCCTGGCATGTCCAGGTAAAGAAAACTGCGGCAAGGGACTCATAGACACAACTGGGATATGCAGGATCATTGAGGACAAATTCAGGGAAAGGCCAACACCCTACAAATTCAAGATCGCAGTTAGCGGCTGCCCCAACAAATGCATGAGACCACAGATACACGATGCAGGTATTAATGGTATAGAGTTCCCTCAAACCAATGAAGAAAAATGCAACGGATGTGGAAGATGTTCAGAGGTCTGTAAGGTGGAAGCCATCAACATAAGGGGGGAAACATCCTACACTAACTATGACATCTGCGTTGGTTGCGGTAAATGTCTGAGATCCTGCCCACACGAGGCAAGGGAAGTGAAAGAGAAAGGATTCATGCTATATATCGGAGGTAAAGCTGGGAGAGAAATGGTTGAGGGAGTCAGCACCAAGGTGAAAACAGTTGATGAAGTAATCAGCATCATAAACAGCGTCCTTGAGGTCTACGAAAAGTACGCCGACAAACCGCAGAGAGAAAGGCTGGCCGCAACCATGAAACGTGTTGGCCAGACAAAATTCCTTGATGAGGTTAAGAAGGGTGTTAAGGGTTAAAGAAGTTTTTTTTCTTTAATCTTTTCTTTTTTAAGTTTTTTAGTGAATTTTTATAGTTTAGAATTTTACTTAAATTCGTTGTTTCATTTAAAAATTTTATTAGAGCCTGTTTAATGGGGTAAATTACATTCCATTAAATGGAAAAAAATATCTAGGGTAAATACAATAATATTAAGGGGTGAAATCAATGCCAGTCGTACATGTGAATATGTGGAAGGGAATTGATCAGGAAAAAATAGAGTATATAATTAAGAACGTTACAAAGGTCTTTGTGGACATGGGTATTCCAGCACATGCTGTGAGCGTGATCGTACATGAAATTCCAAAAGAACACTGGGGAGAAGGTGGAGAAACCTGTGCAGTACGATTTAAGGATATAGAACCATAAAAAGACTGCTGAAAAAAATATTCTTTTACCCGATTCGTTTCTTTTACCCGATTCGTTTTGTCTGGACTTTTTTTGTTTTTTGGCATTCAAAATTCTTCAAATTATGGTGTTCATTAATTTTCCACGTAAGAAGAAATCAAAGTAAAGATACTTGCTGATAAAATCTTTCTTTTTAATCATTCTTTCTTAAAACTAAAATTGGAATTTAAGAATAGAATGACATGTTTTTTTAAAAATTTAAAAATTGAGCAATAAATTTAAAAATTGAGCAATAGTTTGAATGATGTAACCTATGATTTAAATACAAGCAGTTGCATCGAATTTTAAAGATGAAATTAGTGTACCATTTTAGTTCATTAACGATTGTATGACGAAGTTTATGCCTTTTACAATATTTTTTGGAAGTATAATTTTTGTCATTGGTCACGATTTAGAAGTTTAATGAAGTACATTTGAGCTATATTTTCTTTGAGCTATATTTATTCTAAGTTTTTGATTATCAAAAAACTGTACAAAAATAAATAAAAAGAGCTGGCTAAATTTCTGGTTTTAAAGCTTTTTTTGGCATTTAAAGCAGTAATCAGTTTCTCTGTTTGTTTTGAATGTTTTTCCACAGTTTTTACAGGTTACTGTTTTAAGTGACGATTTATTATCTACGATATCCAGTGAACAGGAGCATTTCCAGCCCATTTTACCTTTCAATTCTTGTTCAAAGATTTTATCTTCCTGAGTTTCTTTTACCAAGTGATACCTCCTTTTATATAACTCTTGTAGATTTTTGGGGCCTTGGAACCTTTACTATCAATATTCGAAGATCTTTATCCCCCTCGTTGTACCAAGTGTGGGGTATTTTAGCAGGGCTGTCAATGAGAGAATCTTTTTGGACTGTTTCTTTTTCGTCTCCAATTTCAATTACACCTTCGCCCTCCAGAACATAGAAAAATACATCTACAGGGGTTATATGTTTTTTTAGAGATTCACCTGGTTTTATGGTCATGTGCACTGCTACTGCATTTTCTGTATCGTATATTTTACGTGCATCTACTCCATGTGGATTCGGAGAGGATTCAACATTGGCTATTTCAACTATTTTCATTTTATCACCTACATTTTTATTAATCAATCCATGTTAACAAATATGGAATATTTTAATTGCATAATGGTACCTGTTGTTAGAAAAAAATCATTGTGACATGGTATCTGCAGTAAACTTCCTTCCAAATTTCATTATCTTGATATCCAATTGATGCTCACAATATTTAAATCTTTTTTCACTAAGATCGTATAAAATGAAAAAAAGGAGGAGAGATTTTTTTATTTTAAAAAAACAGATATATTGAATGCACTTCCTAATTGGACTTACATTACTAAAAAATTTAAAAAAAATTTAAAAAAAAATAAACATTTTTAGGTATTTTCTGTTGCTAGTTCTGAATCCTTTTGTTTTGGTATTGGAATGATAGTTGTTTCTTCCTCGTATGCTCCTGCATCACTGATTAAACATTCCTTAATTTTGGAATGAATAGTTTCATGGTCTTCTACATCCACTAAGTCTATTACTTGAACTTGGTTTCTGAATCTTTCAACCCCTTCAACTGGAAGATTTTCAACGTATGGGATTGCACCAATGGAGCCTATTATGTTCTTTCTCTCTGGATCAATACCATTTTTATATATTGAGTTTACTGTTTGACCTGTTATATGTCCCTGTACCTCAGATCCACAGACTATTAAAAATCTTATGTTGGGGTTGGCTACTAGGTTTGCAACAACCTTTTCAATTCCAAGGTTTTCAGTGTGCAAAGGACCTGAAATTGCTGCTCCTGCTTTTATAGGTGCATCTCCCAGATCTGATCCCAGTGTTGCAACAGCAACGGGACTTTCAGGATCACCCAATATGTAATCTCCTGTAACTTTTGGCCATCCTTCAGCAGTTGCTTTTTTATCTCCCATTCTTCCATCTCCCTCTCATTTTAACCAATAGTTAAAATTTAACTATCAGTCAAACTTTAACTATCAGTTAAACTTTAACTTGTAGTTAACAGTATATAAAATTTTTCATCAAATTAACTGGCCTCGTAAAGTAATACAAATTTAAGAATAGATAAAATAAAAATTCAGTTGAATATGGTGTGATTACATTTTTTATAACTTATCAATCTTTAATACTTTTAAACCTATATTCATTTTAAAACCTATATTCATCGGCTAGAAGTACTACTTGGAAAATATTTGATAAGTTATTTGAACTATGCTTAAATTCTTAAGACAGAATCTTTATTATATTCCTAAACTAATTTTAAGTAGTTAAAATAAAAAGAAATATGGATTATAGATAAAAATTATCACAGGGAATTATATGGTTACTTCCAGAAAACAGAGAGAAAGGGAACAGAGGCGCAATGAAATCATAAATGCTGCAGAAAAATTTTTCTTTGCAGAAGGTTACGATAACGTCACAATGGATGAAATAGCAGATGAAGCAGAGGTTAATAAGGGGCTACTGTACTATTATTTCAAGAATAAAGAAGCATTATTTTTTGCTGTTGATCTTCGTGGAGTTCAAATATTACATGAAATGTATGTAAAATGTTCCAATCTTGATGTGGATGGTTACACTAAAATAAGATCCATGATTCAAAGCCTTTTTGAATTTGCTAAGGATTATCCTGCTTACTTTCGTATTTACCGTTATGCAGGAACTGAAAGGTTCCAGATGAGTGATAACGAAGATGCAAAAGAAATTTTAGATATGACAGCTGGAATATGGAGACTTATGGTTGAAGCCATACTTCAGGGCATGAAAGATGGAACCATCAGAAAAGACGTGGATCCTGTAGAGATGTCCATTTATCTTAACGTTATGGCCATGAATGCTTTAAATATTGACGTGATTTTTAAGCTCGTACTGGAAGCTAGGGGCATACATCAAGAGAAATTTTGGAGTGACCTAAAACGTTTTCTAGATCCTGCAATCACGCACTGTTCATCTGACGTTAAATGTACAGAGGATAAATGTAATAATAAAAAATGTTAAAGAGGATATTCTCCAACATATCCCCCAAAACCCTCATCAACCACAAAACCTCAACTCCAAAATAACCTAACTATTTTTCTAAACTTTCAATCCAGTTTATAACTGATTAAACAGCATCCAGATTCCAAATTTTTTTAATTTAATCTTTAATGCTGAATGAATAGTTAATAACGTTTTTAGGGCAATTTTCTATACATTCACCACATAATATACAGTTTAAGTTTTCCATCTTATCATTTTTTACCATATAATTCACGTCTAATCCCATGGGGCATGATTTATTACATAATTCACAATTTGAGCAGTTGTGATTGTTTTTTAAATGTAAAGAGGGTATCTTAATTTTTCTACCTAATTTAGTTCCTATTGTTAAGAAAACTCCTTGAGGACATAAATATTTACAGAATGCTCTATTTCCAAAGATTAAGGATAAAATACCAATTAGTAGAATGAACAATGGTATTAAAATAACTAATTTAGGATTTCCATTGGAGGCAAATAAATTAACTCCTTTCAAGCCTCCAATCTTTAAAATAGAATAAGAAACTATTATTAGGAATAGCACAAAAAATGGATATCTTATTTGGCTTGCTTTTTTAGATTTGGGCTTTTTATTTGTATATCTACCTAAAATTTCTTGTAGTGCTCCATATGGACATGTGTAACCACATGATATTGATCTACCTAGAAATAAGGATAAAATTAACCATACTCCAAAAACAAGAGCACTTAATGTGATTATTCCAATTTTAATTCCTTCTACCATCAATAAGGGTGAATAAAGATTAGCTAAGACTGGCAGAAATATTACCAATAAAGCCAAAATATACGTTCTTGTCCTAATTTTACCATTTTTCATTTATACCACTTCTATTTTTTTCATAGCATTCGCTAAACTAATTTTAAAACGAATTAAACTTTAAATAATTATGTTATGTAGATTTAATTGGTTTACGTGTTTTTTGTTTAAAATTCATATTCGCAATATTTAAATGTTTTTTAACTAAAATAGTATAAAATGAAAAAACAAGGAGGGATTTTTTTATTCCAATAAAACCCGGCACAGTAAATGCACTTAAAATAATGGGGCTTACAGATTATGAATCCAAAGCATACTTATCCTTAGCTTCTTTTATTTCTGCCACTGCATTAGAGATCAGCGAGACTTCAGGGGTACCCCTATCTAAAGTATATGAGGTTCTTAGAAGCCTCGCAAAAAAAGGATTCATAGAAATACAGAGAGGTAAGCCTTTAAAATATGCTATAATACCTCCTCAAGATGTTTTTGGAAAATCAAGGGCAAAAATTAAAGAAGAGCTTGAAGAAGCTGAATCAGAAATTAAGACCATTTATGAGAATCAAATACCAAAATCACCCCCGCATATCTGGTTAATTTATGGTACAGATAAAATTATAACCAAAGAACTGGAAATCATCAGCCGTGCTAAGGACTCACTACACATTGCAACGGGTTTCATGTTTCATGACGAGGTTGAAAACTTAATCGAACACCTCAATAAAGCCTTAAAAAGAGGAGTTCAAACCAGAATAATCACAACACCCTGCTGTGTCACAGATGGAGAAGAAGTGGAAATATCTGAAAATCTTAAAAAATTAGATTGTGAGGTTAAAACGTTCCAAATTCCCTTCATAAAAGTCATAATAAGGGATAAAAAAGAGATGATATTAATATTCTGCAGATTTAACGATGGGATCTTAATATCACAAACTGCAATAGGGGTATGGAATCAATACACAGAATTTGTAGAAAATATAGCAGATTTATATAATTTAGTGTGGAATATGGATCTATTAAAGATACATTCAAAGGATTTAAAGACACATTCAAAGGATTAAGGTTTAATATGAATTAAGGCTTGGAAGCTTTAAACCTGATTTTTTCATTTTTGCATATCATTTGCACCACATTTTTGGCGGAAGTTGCAGCTCCAAACAGTCCTCCACCTGGTGAAACCCATTGTCCTGCCATGTAAAAATTAGATAACCCCGGTAAGGTTTGTGGAATCTGTGAGGCATAAGATTTCTTGGTAAATAACCAGCCTTCATAGGAAGCTTTCCAGTTACCTGTGAAACGAATGAAGGTTAATGGTGTGGCCACATCTATCACCTCAATTTGGTCACGTATTCCTGGATATAACTCTGATATTCCGTTAACAATAGATTCTCCTATTTTTTTCTTTTCATCTAAATACTCATCTCTTTTATTTTTTAATTCAATCCAGTGATCATAGTTGGTTTCTATCGCAACTGTGAATGTAGTTTTTCCTTTGGGCGCTAAATTAGGGTCAAAGCTGTGGTTTCTAAGGGTAATACGGCCTATTTCTTCATCATATATTATCAAAGGCTTTTTCAATGGGAAAGAGAGGTAGTGTGGTTGTGAGGAGTAATCATGGTTGACTCCCAATGAGACAAAGATAAGTGGTGGATATGTTTCGAGGCTTTGGTAGATCTCTTTGATCTTGTCATTGATGTACTGACCTTTAAGCCAATCAAATATGGTAGTATGGCCATCTGCGGCAGATACTATTATATCTCCAAATTCTTGGATGCCATCTGTAAGTTCTACACCCCCTGGCTTTGTCTTCTTTTACCATTATGTTTTTGACCTTTGAATTATAAGCAACTTTTCCTCCCAGGTCCAAGTAGCGTTTTTCAAGTGCTTTTGCTATGGAATAGGAACTCCTATGGGATAACCCGAAGTTTTTGCACCCATTTGAGCCATTCCCATAATACTGGAAGGAAAGAATGTTCTGTTGGGTATTTTCGCAATATTTCTCGGTTTGATAATCATGGCTTTCCCACTCATCAGTGTTTTCACTATTAGCATGCTTGCAGGATTCACTCTGATGATTTTAGGTATCTGGTTGTTTGTTCAGAGCTTTGAAACCTGGGATGCCAATAAAGCCATGAGTGTAGCCTATTTAATACTGGGTATTCTTGCAATAATTGTGGGAATAGGTTTATTTGGAAGGATAGTTGCATTCAGCATATTTGCCGGCTTTTGGTTGTACATAGTAGGATTGTTCATGGTAATAACTGGTATAATGTCCATGTTCTCCAATGGCAGCACTGCATCCAAGGGTGCCGGTGGACTGGGAATAATCATTGGTATTCTGTACATAATTTTAGGCATGTTTGCATGGAATCCATATTACCTTACAATGCTTATTGGAATTTGGTTAGTAATTGCAGGTATAATGGAATTTTTCAAACCTTCTGAGTGATTGAATAAAAACACCTTTTTGAGTTAATAAAAACAGGCCCTTATTTTTTTTAATAGTTATATTAAACAATTTTAACTTTTTTGCACTGAAAACATGTAAATAGAGAATTAAAAACTATAAAAAATTAAAAAATAAAACTTTCACAGCCATTCACTTATTTTTAGAAGGAACTAAAAAAATTGATAAAAAGCTGAAGAGTAATAAAAAGCTGAAGACCATCACAAGAACTATTTTTTCTGTTTCCAGCAGTAATTTCCCTGAATTTGAACATTTAACTTTTGAGTTTTCGTTTTTGATTTAAAAGTACTATATATCACTTTTGATCATGTCCTAATAGTAAATATTAAATTCATCCTTGAAATGAATAATTTTGATGTGATGTTTCTGTTAATACGACTTAAAACAAATTATTTATGATATAACCTTTTTAGGAGTTGTTCTTGATGGTAAATGTATCTAAGAATAAAATTTTAATAGTAATTGGAGTTTTAGCCCTGATACTGGTTTTGGCATTTGCTTCCTTTGCTTTTGCCAAGGTGGATGTTGGTTTAACCGTTAATTCAGCATTCTGCGTTAATCAGATCATTGATAAAGAACCTGCAAACGGCAAGTTTCTTGTAACCAACGTTACGGTTAAAAATAATGGTAAAGATCCCCTAACGGTTTCAACAGACCAGTTTACTCCAATGGTAAATGGTAAGACGGTTGAAAAATATTCTGTATTCCCTGGGGCAGGCACTGACCTTCAAAATCAGGTGCAGATTCCAGCTGGAGCCAGCAGGGATATGGTAGTTGTCTTTGACATTGGAAACCAAACACCGGATTCACTTGAATTTGCAGGTCCAATATCCTGGGTTCCAACCTACAAAAACAGTACAAAAATCTCGGAGGTGGCATCCACAGCCTTATTTGATGGTCTTCATGACACCAACAACATAGGCATGGAAATGAACACAACCATGTACGGCATCAACATAACTGGTGCAACAAACATCACAGGCACTGACAATGTTCAGAAAACAGATGACCCAGATAAAATGGAATCTACAACTGTTGAGAATACTTCAACAATTACAAGTGCCTTGGGACAACAGAACAGCCAGAACAGTATTGATAACACAACCAACACAGTGGATCTTAAAACAGGAATAGACAATAATGGAACGGTTGAAATTTTACCTGCAAACATGACAAAGCCTGGTGACTCCATCACCACTTTGAATGGAGTTTACACACTCACGGGGTCAGAAAAAATAGATATCATGGGCAAAAAAGTGGACTGTTGGGTGGTTGATGGACAGTACAAAGGTGATAGTTCTTCAGGGCTCAACGTTAATGGAACCATTTACTTCGACAAAACAACCAGACTTCCAATGAAGTTTGTGATCAAACCGCAGTCAGTAACTGTACCTGGATCATCGATACCACTCACAATGCAGGGCCAGGCAGAAATAGTAACCACCAACCTGCCGCTCATTGGAGTGGCATAGGTAGAGAGTTCAAAATGAACCTTTTTAAGGATTCATATGAATTCTTGTATACTCTTTTTTTTAAACAATTTAACATTGAATCAGTATTTTTTTTTACAAATCGGTTTACAATCAGCTTATTTTTTAAGATTATCTTCTAAACTTAAGATTATCTTCTAAAAATCACCTTTAAAAAAAATTTTACTTCTTAACGATGAGGGTGTGGGCGATTATCATACTGCTCAGGAACATAAAGGTTACCATGGCTGTTCCGTTTATCTCACGAGTTATGACGAAAAGTCCAAGTATTGCCTGAGCTGCAAATGCTGTAATGGTTCCTATAAGAAGAGCTTCTCTTCCAAGGAAGCGTTTGTCTCCTTTTTCCCTTTTTTCCCTGTATGTCCTGAGTATCTTTAATCCAACAACCATAACAAAGGCACACCATACAAGCAGCAGTATCAGGATTAAATATCCGAAGTCAAATGCAACTCCGCAAATTCCTGGCAGGAAGTAATCTATAAGGTCCTTTTTTGTGGTTAAGACTCCTGTGAAGATCTGGTATGGAAGTCCGAAGGTCAATATGAAAGATATTGGAAGTGCTATGTATCCACTTGAACTTCCAAGGTCTGCAGATCCCCAGTAGGATGAACCCTGCAGATGGCCAAAGAGGGTTGTGTTGTGGATTACCATTTGAAGACTGTTTATTGCATTTCCCTGTATCCTTTCTATCCTTAACACTGGACTTAACACTGGCATGGAAAGCAATCTTGAAAGTATTTCAAGGGAACCAAATCCCGCAATAATAACAGCTAAAATTAGAAACATTCTTTTGAGTGTGAAAACTGATTTCTGGCGGAAGGACTTTGATATCAGGAAAAATCCAATTAAAAGTCCCATTAACCATAAAATAAGGAAGTCTCTGTGCATTAATCCTCCGACAACTGTTATAATTAACATTAAAAGGATTATAAATCCTTTAAGACTTCTAACATTTATCCTAACCTTCTGCATCATTTTTAAAGATGCTAAACATGTTACAATAACCATGAGTGCTATTGGGCCGTAGGTGTGTGTAAATTCATGGGTTCCCAGTGCTGGTACGAATAAACCCAGAGCATCTGCACTGAATAACAAGGTTAATCCAATACCCAAGATTAGGGAAAAGGAAAGCACACGGCTCAACGATATTCTTACCGCGTTAAAAAATAGCAATATACCTATCTGCATTAGAATTGCCACTTCAATTATAAGTTGAAGATTATTTTGAGCTATTAACATTATATTCCTCTAGATTTCATTAAATGGTTAAATTAAAATGTTTACTTTCAATATTTAGTTTACTTTCAATATTTATTCACTCCGTTCCTAAATTGAGGATTCAGGAGTCATGAGATTTTTTCGTAATTTGAGATTTTTCATAGTTTTATCATGGAATTATAGTTGATTATCAAAGGTTTTATACTAATTTTTTTTCCAAAATCATGGAAAATTAGTTTTTGAATTTTTGATCAAGGTTATCTGTTTGATCAAGGTTATCTGTGTGGTTTACATAATTCTAAAAGTTTAATAAGTTACGTTCTTAACTATATCTAAAATCCTGGTGGATGCTGTATTCTGTCCCTAATTAAACTTCATCCTAATTAAACTTCAAAAATATATTCATGGATCCTATTTTTCATGCCCCATATTTAAGTATTTATTCCAGTTTTACACCCCAATTTAAACCCAATCTCCTGTGAATATCATAAAAAAGTGTTATTTGAATAATCTGGATTTCACTACTTTAATTGCACTGCTTTTAAACACTGAAAATAAAAAGAGCTCATTGAACTGGTTTTAATTCAAATAGAACATTAATTCAGGGTAAATCCAGTGAACAGCAAAAATCATCCTTCCATTTTGGTTTTTTAAGCTGTCCATCCATGAATCCATAAATATCCATCAACTTTGCTTTGGTGTACTTCACATCTGTTTCCCTTGACGTGAGAAAGTCAAGGGTGTGTACCTCAAAAGAATCGAAAACAGGTCTGTTACTTTCATAGAACTTTCTAAGTTCAACCAGAGATTTTTCATTGACTTTTCTCAGTTCAAAACTGTTTTTAAAGTACTGGTCAAAGCAGGGAATGTTTGCAAAGACCCCCAGCATTATCCGGGTTATGAGAGCATCACCGGGTTTGTTCTCCCTTCCAAGAGCCTCATTTATATCTTCTTTGCATGCTAACAACAACTGTATGTTTTTCCTGTTGTAACTGTCAACGTCAATTTCCCAGAGCCCTGGATTCATCTTTGAAATTGTAATTATGAGATCCTTGTAGTTTGCCAGGCTTTTTTTGAGGAGAAATGAAGAGCCCTTCATGAGGCCGTGACTTGCCAGGTAAAAACCAAGCTGCAACGAGCTCATCTGAAGATTTTCTGGACTGGCCAGTTCCCTGATCCTGTTTTTCCTGTAAAATGAGTAGAAATAATTGTAACAGTAATCAAATGATGTATAACTTTCACAGGGTTTTCTGTCCCTGTTTTTATTGTTCCCATTCAGGTACCCTTTTATGGAGTTTTCTATAGCTCCAACTTCACTGTCCATGCTATCTTTGAAGTAGTAACAAGCATATAAATCTGTTGATCGCTCATAAAAAGAGATAGCGAGCAAACTTTTAGAATTTAGAAGGTAGATCAACCCTTGAAATGATGATACTTCTCATTTTAAGCATGAAACTGAAAAATGAATCGAAGGTTTAAAGAGGGAGTAATCTATATATTAATAGTGTTGAAAGGTAGTGGATCTTATGAATCTAAAAAACAATCTTTTAAAAGTTCTTTCAGGAGAAGAAGTGGATGTAACACCTGTTGTAAGTGTTACACAGATAGGTGTGGTTGAAGCTATGGAAAAAACAGGGGCATTTTGGCCTGAAGCACATACAGATGCAGAAAAAATGGCAAAACTCGGAAGCTCCCTTTATGAACTTGCAGGGTTGGAATGTGCAAAAATACCCTTCTGTCTGACAGTTGAAGCAGAGGCGATGGGATGTAAGGTTGACCTTGAAGGAAACGATAAAACTCCCGAGGTCTCTGAAACGCCATTTAAAAGCGGCAATGATATAACTGTGCCTGCTGATTTTTTAAGCAGCGGACGCATCCCTGTTGTTCTGGAAGCCGTTGAAAAATTGAAAGAAGAATACGCAGACAACCTTCCAATCATTGTTGGAATGACAGGACCCTTCACTCTGGCAGGCCACCTCCTGGGAGTGGAGAACCTGGTTAGGTACATGAAGACTAGCCCTAACGAGGTTGAAGCAGCGCTTGAAAACTCTCTTGATGCATGTATGGATTATGCTGAAGCCCTTTCAGAGGTAAAACCAGATGTGATCTGTGTTGCTGATCCAACTGCAGCTCCCGAGCTCATTGACCCGCTCCAGTTCAAGTCAGTTGTCAAACCAAGACTGGAAGACCTTGCAAACACCATAAAAACCAAGAAGGTCCTTCATATCTGCGGATCCACCCAGCCCATAATCAGGGACATGGCAAGCATAGGCTACGATGGAATCAGCGTGGAAGAAAAGGTGGACATTGCCCGGGCAAAGCAGGACGTTGAAAAAGGGGGGAAAATCATGCGTGTTGGAGGAAAAACCATGAGCATCGGCGGGGACAGCTCTTCAAAGATCGTTGGAAACATCTCCACAACCCAGACCCTCTTTACAGGCTCTCCCGAAGAGGTTAAAGCAGAAGTTAAAAGGGCACTGGAAGCAGGAGTGGATATAGTAGCTCCCGGCTGTGGTTTGGCCCCAAGATCTCCCATTGAAAACATAAAAGCCATGGTTGAGGGAAGAAACGAGTTTTACAATATCTAAACTTGTACCTGAAACCTTTAATAAAACTGGTTGAACCTGTGGATAAAAATCAGCATAACAATTCAGCTAACCAGTTTAAATGTTGTTTTAGATTTTAAATTTGTTTTAGGTTAATTTATTTAGCTTTTAAGTTATCTACTCCTTCCACAGCTACTCCTTTATCCACTTTTTTTATCAACTTTCTATCTACTTTTTTTCCATCTATTTTTTAGTTTAAACTTCCTCTGATTTATCCTTGGAAAAACCCACAAGTATGGTGGCGATACGTGGATCTTCAGGATATCCATACTTTTTTTTAAGATATGCATCACCCAAGGTTGATGGACTGCATGATACAACATCTGAAATTCCTTCAATGTTGTTTAACTCGGGAAAGGGTATGGAAGGTAAAAGGAAGAATTGTCTGCCGTGATGTAAATTAAGGGTGTTCCTTGAGGGTTTGAAAATTATGAAGTCCCTGCTTAAAAAGTAGGCATCTTTCTGGTCCTTGAATTTTTTCCTGTCTTGTGGAGAAATTATTTCCTGCCCCAGTATCTCTCCTTCATCTGTTACAAGCAGCACTGTGGGTTCTGGAGGAAATCGGAATTTCCCTGTTTTGAACATCACCAGACAGAAATCCCTCTTGAAGCAATCCTTTAATCCGTCATTAACCACAGGGATTACATCATTCTCCCTGGCAGATTCAACTTTCATTAAGGCTTTCTGGCTTTCATCTGGAAGTTCCTGCACATCCAGAACTCCATCCATTTTTTCTATAATTTTAATTGCTTTTTCAACTATCATTTTTCCTTTAACCCCCATCAACATGGCTTACTGTAAACTAAGTTCCATTAAATAATATAAAATTGAGTTTAGATGCAAAAAATAATTCCGAAAACTTTAAACAATTGATCAAGTTACATATACTATGATTATTTTTTTTATATGAATGTTTAGTGGTGAGCTTGTATGAAAAGATTTACCAGAATGGCATATAAAAATCCGGAAGAAATGATCTTCGGTCATGCAAAATTTCCAGTTAGCCAACGTTCCAATATTCAGTTTGGTGCTGGTTATGTTGTACCCGAAGTAAAAGTAGCCCCTGGAGAAGGTACCGAGGAATCAAAGGAAAAGATGGTTTCTGAGTGTAGGAACATAGCACAAAGTGCCTGTGAAAGAGCTGTGGCTGTGGGATTGCCTGCATTCATGCTGGAGCAGGAACACATCTTTCAGCAGACAAGCAACCCGGACTGGACAGCAGAATGCACGCGGATCCAGGCAGAAACCCTTGAGAAGTACTATGATGAATACGACATCAGAACGGCTTTAATGGCAACCTCAGCAGACATAAGGGAAGAAGAAAAGGCTCCGGGACTGAGGGATTCAGACCTTTACAATAAAACTATGGAATCTATAGAGGCCAGCGCTGCAAATGGAGCATCATGCGTTGCCATAGAAACCACAGGAGGAAAATCAGTATCTGACTACGGCATAGCAAGGGGAGACCCAAAGGCAATACTTTTCGGGATAGGAGTTCTTGGAAGTATTGACATGGAGTACATGTGGAAAGGAATAGTGAACATCTGCAAAAAATACGACTGCAGGGCCGCCGGTGACACAGACTGTTCCCAGGCCAACACAGCAATGTTCCTTGCGGGAGGATTAATGGATAAAGACTGTTCACATACGATAGCAGCACTTGCAAGGGCCATGGCAGCGGCAAGAAGCCTGGTTGCAGTGGAATGCGGTGCAGTTGGACCCCTGAAAGACTGTGGATATGAAAACCCAATAATAAAATCTATAAGCGGTGTTCCAATAGCCACAGAAGGTAAAAATGCTGTTTGTGCTCACTCTGACTTGATGGGTAACTTAACAGCGGCTGTCACTGATGTTTGGAGTAATGAATCAGTTTACCACAGACAGGAAATGGGTGGAACCACCCCTGAGGTCTGGCTGCAGGCAACAGGATATGAGGCAGCACTCATGAACACTGCAATCCAGACAGGAAAAGGTGAAACTTTAAGGGATCTTTACACCCTGACAGATAAGTACAGGGACCCTCAGGCATTGATACTGGCCTATGACAATGCTTACAGGATAGGTGAAGCAATAGTGAAGTACGGTAACGATCCATACCTCCGAGCAAGGGCAGCTGCTCTTGAAGCTGGAGCAATAATAAACGAGGCAGTTGAATCCAAGAAAATGTACCTCACAAGGTTTGAAAGGGACTCACTTGACAATGCCCTCAAGATATTTGAAGAACTGCCTTCAGAATCTGATCAGTTTATTGACGAATGCATTAGGAAGTACTCAAGGAAGGTAGCTGAATTTGACCCAAAAAGCTACGGACTATAAAGGGGATGCATGGTATGAGTTATGAAGAACTGGAAAATGAGATAGATCAAAGTTTTGTGGCAGTAAGGTACAACGTGGAAATAGAAGGACCTGCAATAAAACCAGACGAGGACCCAGATGTTGTGAACATCCTCCCAACAGATGAACCCTACAGGGCTATAGCACTGGCAGTGCTCTATGAGGACAGGGATGCATCACTCACCAATGTTAAAAAAGCACTTGATGAGGGTGTTTCTCCAATTGATGTAATCAACAATGGTCTTATGAAGGGAATGGATGCTGTAAGTCTGCTCTACACCAAGGGATTTTATTTCCTACCAGATCTTATGCTGGCTGGAGATGGAATGATGGAGGGAGTGAAGGAGTGTGAACAAGTTCTTGGACACAAAAGCGAAACCAAAGGCACTGTAGTATCATTTGTGGCTGAAGGAGATCCACACGATATAGGTAAAAACCTTGTTGTAATGTTTTTAAGGGCCAACGGATATGAAGCAATAGACATGGGAAGGGACGTGCCAACAGCAGATGTTGTTGAAGCAGTCAAAGAGCACAAACCAATTTTCATGACGGGAACAGCCCTCATGACAACCACAATGACTGTTTTCCCAAAAGTCGTTAAAGCTCTGCAAAAAGAAGGTCTTGAAGTTCCAGCCATTGGATGCGGTGGCGGTGCCGTGAGAAGAGATTTCGTTGAATCATTCCCAATGAGTGTCTACGGTGTTGAAGCATACCACGCCCCTAAACTTGCAGATGCCATAGTGAAAGACAAGAAAACCTGGAAAGGCCTTAGAAAAGAGTATTCAGACATTGTTGGAGAGTTTGTCTCCGAGTACTCCTAAAACTTGCAGACTAATTCAAAATATCTTTTTTAACTTATTTTTTTATAATTTTTTTGTTTATGGAAACAGAATGCTGTTTAAAATGTAAAAAAATAAGGAAAAAGGTAAAAGTGAATATTTTTCAAATTTGAGTTAAAGTGCCATTATAATTATTATAATTATAACTCATATGACTTAAGATTAGACTTTAAAAAAATCATTAAGGGAACAAAAATGAAAGAAAAATATGCAGTGGCAGTGGATATAGGAACAAGCGGCATAAGGGCTCAGGCTCTGGATCTTGAAAGTTCAAAAGTACTTTCCACGGCCATCACTCTCAGACATCCTCTGCCTGGGGCAAACGTTGTGGACCACCTTGACTTTGCAATCAGGGTGGGCAGAGACACAGCCCACAAACTCCTGATTGACACCGTGAACAAGGTTGTGAAGAGTCTGGACCTGGACCTTGAAAATGTTGAGAGACTGGCAGTCTGCGGCAACCCAATTCAACTTTCGATTTTCCAAAACATAGAAATAAGGGACCTGGCTTACTGGGGACAGAACGCCCTTGAAAGACTCCACGTAACCCCACCAAGTAGGAATTCCACTATAACAAAACCTGAAGATGTTGGGCTTGAGATCAACCCTGAAGCTGAAGTTTACATACCCCCAGCCATAAAACATGAAATCGGGGCAGATGCACTGGCAATGCTTTTCAAATCGGGTGTTCTTGAGAAAAAGGGGATTTATCTGGTTTCTGATTTTGGAACAAATGCAGAAATAGCCCTTGTTGTTGACGGAAAGGTCTATTCGTGTTCTGCTGCAGCAGGGCCTGCAATAGAGGGCCAAATGATAGAAAAAGGCAGATTGGCCTCTCCGGGAACCATCTGCGATTTTGAGTTTGCAGGTTCTGGATGGAAGGCCATGATTCTTGACGATGATCTGATGGTTCAAAATGGAAACGTTGTCAACCCTGAAGATGGAAAAACATTCCTTAAAAGTGGAATGGATGGAAAATCCAAGGGTATAACAGGAACAGGGGTAATTGCAGCCTTCAGCCTGGGCCTGGACTCCGGGATCATATCACTTCCAAGGATAAAAAGCGCTGATCACAGGATCCACCTCCAGGATGAGATTTATCTCACAGAGAAGGACATAGTCATGATAGGCAAGGCATTGGGAGCTTTCAGAGCCGCTGATCTAACCCTGGCAGAGGAGGCCGGGGTGCTACTTGAGGATATTGACTCTGTTTACATGGCAGGGGCTTCAGGCTTCTACGTGGACCCTGAAAAGTCCCTGGACGTTGGACAGATCCCGCCATCCTCAAAGGATATTTACCAGCTTGGGAATACTTCCCTTGCAATGGCACGCGACATAGTTCTCGATCCAGGTCTGCTTGAAACCCTGCAAAAAATAGCAGACGGGATGCGCAGCAGCCATATAACCCTTGCAACGTCTGAGATATTTGAAAAGGTCTACGCACTGGAACTTGCCATGTGCGAGCAGGGTATGCCATTCTGGATGTACAACGAATGGCTCAACAGGTACGGGTTTCAAAAGATTCCCCCAAAAAATTCCAAGCCAAAGGTGCACAGGATCTTTGAAAGGGACATACCTGAGCTTGGTGAGAATCTGAAGATAATGACGGAGGTAGGCTCCACCCTAAATGCACGTTTTGAAGGGTGTACACAGTGTATGACCTGCGCAAAAACCTGCCCACAAAATGCCCTCCAGGTCAAGGATGGACAGATCACAGTTAGAACAGATCTCTGCGACGGCATGGCCTGTCTGAGGTGTGAGCGCTCCTGTCCTGAAAAGGCGTTCAAATTTGAAGAATTTCTCAATCCTTAAAGGATATAAACTTAAAGAATTTAAGGGGTTTAAAATTTAGATTGCATTGATATTTAACCTCTTTTATTTAACTTATTCAAGATTCAAATCATTTTGCACGATTTATATCTTTATTGTGCATTTGGGTTAGATCGAAATTCCCGAATTTATAGATCGAAATTATTTATATATCAAAATTATTGAATTTAAATTACAAGATCCCATCTAAATATTTAAGTTCAGAATTATTAAATTTGGTAGTCATGCTTTAAATTAAGACAGATTGTAATTAACAGATTATAACTAAGTATAACTACATTTTTGCAATAATTAAGGAAGGAGCGTACCTTTAATAATTTTCCCTGTGTTAATTTTTAGTTCAATCCCTCTCTTTATACTTCAGCTCCCTGAAATTTATGAGGAACGATGTGCCCTCCTCATTATTAACCTTTATCTTCCCATCCAATTGTTCAACCAAACTGTTGACAAGTTTTAAACCTAATTTTGAGGTTTTTTTCTAATTTAGAAGTTATCTGGAAAGCCGCCACTGTTATCAGCAAGCTTTAGTTTGATATCGTCGCCTTTCTTCTTCATCTTAATCCAAATTTTTCCAGCTTCACCCTCCTTGAAGGCGTGTTTTAGGGAGTTGGTTAAAATCTCATTGAAGATGCTCATTGAGGATAGGCACATGGTATTGAGGTTTCAATGTTCAGTTTGATCTCATCAACATCCACATCCCATTCAAGGTGCAGAACAGTTGGGTAGGTTTGAAGGAGGCTTTTTATGAGTCTGTTGATGTGGCTTTGGAAGTCAATTCTTGCAAGATCATCTGGTTGGTATAGCTGTTCATGTATCATTGACATGGATCTGACCCTGCTCTGGTTCTGCTTGAATAACTCCTTCATTTCCTTGTTTTCAATTGTGCTGCACTGTAGATTGAGGTGGCTTGAGATAACCTGCATGTTGTTTTTGACGCGGTGGTGAACTTCCCTAAGCAGAACCTCCTTCTGTTAAGTGGATGGATGATCTGTTTTTGTGCCTCTTCACGTTTGGAAGCTTCCAGGGATGGGGATACCATGTATGAAATGGACGCAGCAAAGGTTCGAGCAGTGAATGCAACTTTTTTCAGGATTGAAAAACCAGACACTGACTCTTTCCACATCAAGAGTCTGGGAACATGCTTCTGTAAGCCTTTTCAGGGTTTTTTCAAGATCAGAAATATCCTCCCTGTAAAGTTCAAGCAAAACATTCTCTTGGGCAATCGTTCGCTTTGCAACGGTCCTTTTTTTCATCTCAACAGCTTTTCTTTCCCTGATATCTGTACCTATATAAAATACCAGTTACTGTTGATTTTTTTGATATCATTAATTTTGATAGCAATACAGGAATATTTTTCCTTCTTTTGTCATTTAAACTCATCTCAAAATTGTTCAAACATTCCTCAACTAAAATTTTTGAATTTAATGCAGGGGAAATGATCATTTCAATGTTTTTACCCTCAAGCTCTTCAGCACTGTATCCCAGGAGCTTTAAACCCACAGGTTTTACGTACTTGGATGCTGTGGTCTTTGTTTGTTATTATCCGGAAGTTCGTTTGTTGAAACAATTTCATTGGCTGCAAATGCCGGTGTCAGGGCGGGTAACTTGTATCTGCTCACCCCCATATGAGATAAATAAGAGTCCGAGAGTGGCTGTAAAGAAGGTCATTCATGGAAACTCCACAGAAAAGAGTGGTAGAATTGCATCGGTAATCAGGCTTGAAATTACCACAACAGTTAAACCCAGTAATATGTAAAGGATTTGCTTTTTTTAAGACGCAATTGAACTGTCTTTAACAAATAAATAAACTTTTTTAGATTAAATTACTTATTTTAGATTAAATTGTTATTATTTTGGATTAAACTGATTCTTTTAATGAATTCTTAAATTAAATGATTCAAAGATATAAATCAAATTTATTCTTTTTCCAGCTCTCTGTAGTAATCACAGAACTCTGCCACAGGACAGATTTCATGCTTTGGCTTCAGGGGTCTGCATATGGTCTGGCCGAACTGCACAAAGAGATCGTTTAGTGGGAGCCACAGCTTTTTGGGCACAACTTTCATGAGCTCCTTCTCTGTTTCCTCTGGAGTTTTGGTATTCACAAGACCCATGCGATTTGATATTCTGTGAACGTGCACATCCACAGGGATTGCATCTTTATGAAACCCATAGACCAGAACACAGTTTGCAGTCTTGCGTCCAACACCTGGAAGTGAGAGAAGTTCCTTCATACTGTCTGGAACTACATCATGATAATCATGGTGGATTATGCGCGAGACTTCCTTCACCCTTTTGGCTTTAACATGGTAAAATCCGGATTTTTTAATGAGGATTTCAATGTTTTCTGTGGGTGCCCCTGCAATCAACTTGGGGGTGGGGTACCTTGCAAATAATAATGCTGATGCAGCATCCGTGTTTTCATCCCTGGTTCTCTGTGAAAGAATGGTTCTTATAAGAACCCTGAATGGGTCGCTGTCCTCAAAGGTTCTGAGTGTGTACTCATCCTGCAGACATTCAATTATCTTTTCAGCTTTTGAAACTTTCATCACCCCAGATATCATAAACAAATCAATGTAGTAACAAAATCATCAAGCACTAATTAATAAAATCATCCTGTACTAGTTATTGTTTTTTTAAAAAAAATAAATAAAAAAAAGTTTGTTTTTAATCTCTCCCGTTTATCATGTTCAGTAGAACTTCCAAACCGTAGTCTATACCCTTTCCATTGAGGGCGACCGTTGGTACAATAGGCACGTCGTCGGTTATGCCTTCAGATTCTGGAAATACTGGATTCAGGTCCTGTTTATTTGCAAACACAATATAAGGAACATTTTGAGTGTTTAAATTTTCTATTATGTCTTCATCAATGCTTGTAACTCCTTTCAAGCTGTCGATGACAACAATTGCACCGTTAAGACCATAGGAAAGTATTTCTCGCATGAATTCAAATCTCTCCTGGCCTGGAGATCCGAATATGTGAATCTTTTCACCGTTAACTATGGTGTTTCCATAATCAAGGGCTATGGTTGTGCCGTTATATTCTATTTCAGTTTTTTTATCGCATATTCTGCCGACGGTTGTTGTTTTTCCAGAATTGTACGATCCAAGTATCACGATTTTAGTTTCCTTTTTTCGTGTCATGTTTTACCCTGCAAGTTTTTTCATGATCTCGGGAAAGTTGGGGAATGAAACGTTGTAAACCGATGCATTTTTGATCCTCACACCCCCAACTTTCAAACCAATGATGTAAAGTGCCATAACAAGCCTGTGGTCCATGTGAGAGTCAACAACGCCTCCATGAACACCTCCCTCAATGGAGAGACTGTCCCTTTCTTCTTTGACCTTGACCCCCAGCTTTGAAAGCTCCACAGCACAGGTGTGAATCCGGTCTGTTTCTTTGTAGCGGGTGTGTTCAACTCCAGTTATCTTTGTTTTACCATTTGATAATGCACCAAGGGCTGCAACAGTTGGAAGAAGGTCTGGAGCATTCTGCAAGTTCACATCCACTCCCTCAAGTTTTCCATGTCCAGATATATTTACTTCATCCTTTTTAACCTTAACACCACAGCCCATATCCCTAACAATATCAACTATCAATTTATCGCCCTGTTTTGAATCATCTAAAAGATTTTTAAGTGTTACATCTGATTCAAGTGCAGCTGCTGCAGCTATTATATAGGAAGCTGATGAGTAATCTCCCTCAACAGTGAAATCCTGTTTTCTGTACATTTGAGGGTCCACATGGAATGATTTTGTGGATGCTTCGTATTCAACATTGACCTTGAAGCTTTTCATTATGTCCCGAGTCATGTCAACATAAGGTTTGGATATGAACTCGTTTTTAACCTGTAGATCCACGGAATTATCTGCATATGGTGAAGCTATGAGAATAGATGATATGAACTGGGAGCTTACACTTCCACTTATTTCAGTTGAACCCCCTTTAAATCCACCTTTTATCACTATCGGTGGATTTCCATTATTTCTAGTTGAAAATGCAGATATTCCCAGGTTTTTAATGGAGTCAAGGAGGTCTTGCATGGGCCGATTCCTTAGAGATGCATCACCCGTCAGAACTGTGTAATTTGGTGCAAGGGCTGAAACGCTGGTCATTATACGCAGGGTTGTGCCTGAATTTTTAAGGTTTAAAACATCCTCAGGGGTTTTAAGCCAGCGACCCCTCCCGTTGATCCTGCATGTGACCTCACCAGATCCATCAGACTCTCTCCAGAACCCGGATCCAAAGGCTCTGCATGCTTCAAGGGAAGCCATTGTATCTGCAGAGTAAAGGGGGTCCCTTATTGTGGACATTCCCTCTGCAAGGGAAGCTATTATAAATGCTCTGTGGCTGTAACTTTTGGACGGTGGAGCCTTAACAGCACCGTCCATTCTTTCTGCCTTACTGACTGTGATTTCCATTAAATCATCCCCACTCTGGATCTTCTTGCAGATCTTCTCAGATTCTACAAATTAAAACTCATAAAATTAACATCCATAGCTAATCGTAAGCTTAAGTTTTCACGATCTCCAATACGAGATCCTGGTCTTCTGCCTGTACTATTTCAACTTTTTCGCCTGTTTTTCCATGAACCTCCCGTTTAGCATTCACATGGGTCCATGTTAACCTTGAATCATCAATCAGGATCTCACCATCCTTATCAAGGGCGTCTGCAACTTCTTGAGGTTCAGTTGAAGCTAGGTACTTGACGATCTTGGGGGCGTCACCGCGGAACTCGGGTCCAACCTTGGACATAACAGGTTCCACTTCAACAACCTTCTCCTGAACATCGGGTTTACCCATTTCCATATCAAGGTTTTTAACCCTCATTGTACCTTTTATGTCTTCTTTTAAAAGATTTAACTTGTTGTACAACTCTTTTTGAGTTGTGTAAACTGTTATTGATTTTATGGGGATGTTTAAGGGCATTCCAGAGTTTGATTTGAACCTTCTTATGTCCCCTATAAGGTTTACACCAGCGTTTCCTTTATCCTCAGCTTCATCATCAATTAACTGCCCCTTAACTTTGGGCCATGCCGTTTCATGAATGCTTGTGCCTTCATCATTCAAGTATTGATAAACCTCATCGACAAAGTGAGGAGTTAAGGGTGCTAAAAGTTTCAGGGAAGTTTCTATAACTGTTTTGAGGGTGTACAATGCTGCTTCCTTTGATGGTGCCATTTCTTCAGAGTCTGTGTACAACCTGTACTTCACAGCTTCTATGTACTCGTCACAGAAATCATGCCATACAAATGTCTGTATACTGTTTTTAACCTCTGCAAAGTTGTGAACTTCAAGTGCACTGGTCACATCAGCCACCAGACGGTTCAACTTGGACAGAACCCATCTGTCTAGAGGTTTGAGGTTTTTCAGGATTGTTTCTTCTGACTCCTTTGAATTCACGTTGAAGTCTGCTATGTGCATGTTTATGAATCTAAAGGCGTTCCAGAATTTTCTAAGGAATTTGTACCCATTTTTAACGTCCTTCCATGCAAAGGGAACGTCTGAGCCAGGCACACTGTTTGCGGCCCAGAGTCTGAGGGCATCTGCACCATACTCCTTGATAACTTCTTCAGGGGCTATGACGTTTCCCAGGGATTTACTCATCTTGTGTCCATCTTCTCCGAAAACCATACCGTTTACAACGATGCTTTCGAATGGTTTTTCACCTGTAAGTGCCTTGCACCTTAAAATAGTGTAAAATGCCCAGGTCCTTATGATGTCGTGTCCCTGTGGTCTCAGATCTGCAGGGTAGAACTTCTCAAATTCTGGGTCAGGCCAGCCTGCATTTACAAGGGGTGTTATTGAGCTGTCCATCCAGGTATCCAGAACGTCAACCTCCCCTACAAATTCATTGCAACCGCATTCACATGGTTCTTTTGGTTTATCAATGGTTGGGTCGATTGGAAGGCCCTCAGGGGAAGGTAGGTGTACCTTTCCGCATTCTTTACAGTACCATACTGGAATTGGGGTTGCAAATAACCTTTGACGGGATATGCACCAGTCCCAGTCCATAGAACCTGTCCAGTTAAGGAGCCTGGTCTTCATGTGCTCTGGCATCCATGAGATCTCATCTGCTGCCTCCACTATCTGGTTTGTAAGCTTTTTCACAGCCACAAACCACTGTTTTTTTACCAGTATTTCTATTGGGGTTTTGCACCTCCAGCAGAGTCCAACGTTCTGGTCTACCTTTTCCTGTTTGGTAAGGTAACCCTCTGATTTGAGGTCTTCAATTATGGATTTTTTACATTCAGGGATCGTGAGTCCAGAGTACTTTCCTGAAACTTCCCTCATCAATCCTTTATCATCAATTGCCTCAATTATGTCCAATCCGTACCTGTTCACCCAGGATACATCTGTTTTATCACCGAAAGTACAGATCATAACGGCACCCGTACCGTACTCTGGATCGACATCTCTATCGGTGATTATCTTAACTTTACGTCCGTACAGTGGTAGTTCAACCTCTTTACCCTTGAGGTGTTTGTACCTCTCATCGTCGGGGTGTACAACGACTGCAACACATGCACAGAGAAGTTCTGGTCTTGTTGTTGCTATCAGGACGTTTCCATCACCCTCAACTTCGGGAAATTCAAGGTAATTGAGGTAGGTTTCGTTTTCATGGTACTCCACCTCTGCAAAGGCTATGGCTGTTTCGCAGCGGGGACACCAGTTAACAGGGTGCACGTCCCTGTAGATGAGACCCTGATCATAGAGTTTTAAGAATGAGAGCTGTGTTTTTCTCTTGTACTCCGGGGTCATGGTCACAAATTCCCTTGACCAGTCCTGTGAGAATCCAAGGGACTGCATCTGGTTTCTCATCTTTGTGATGTTTTCATGTGTGAGGTCTATGCACATGTCCCTGAATTCATTCCTTGGAACGTCATTTTTTCGTATGTTATGGATTTCCTCCACTTTAACCTCTGTTGGAAGGCCATGACAGTCCCATCCCTGTGGGAAAAGCACGTCAAATCCGTTCATGCGTTTGTACCGTGCTATCATGTCAATGTAAACCCAGTTGAGAACATGCCCCATGTGTATTGAACCAGTTGGATATGGTGGTGGCGTGTCTATTATGTACCTTGGTCTGGTTCCGTCACCTGTGAACTTGTGTAAATTGTCTTTTTGCCATTTCCTTTGCCATTCAACCTCTTTTTTGTGGTTGTAGTCCTTTGGAATGTCCTCTTTGGTCATTTCATTTCTCCTTTTAAATTACTGTTTAATTTATAATTACAAGTTTAAAAATAATCAGACTAATCACTGTTAAAATAGAATAAGATAAAATACAACCTTTATTTTTCTTATTTTATTTATTAATCATACATTATTTAAATTTCGGTAGTTTTACTGTATAATTTCTTGTATCTTCCTGCACAACTTGCTTAAAAATCAATTTGAATCCATGGTAACTAAACTGATACTTAAGATACTTAATCTGATACTCAATTAATATGGTTTAAGATTTTGGGGGATAAATATATTTCTGGATAAGATCAAACAAGTTCGAATATATCTGCAAACCCGAGGTTAATTCAAGTAATCTCTGAGGAAGGTTGATAAAAAAACTTGTTGTTTTGCAAAAAGATTTTTTAACCCCTTGATAAATGTCTTTAAAGGTAAGTTATTTTAGGACGGAGAACCAACTCCATATATACATGTTCAATGTAATTTGGGCCTAAAATCTAGGTTCTTGAGCTCCAGATGTAGTTAGGTGAACAGAAATGGAACTTTTGTGGTTTTACATAGCAATTGTACTTGCAATAAGTGATGAGGTACACAGCATACTGATGTGGAGTGTGTTTTTTGATTTCTACATAGTGCTTGCTGGACTTGTGAAGAGCACAGTTGCTTCAAACATAAGAATGTGGATTGTTCATGAATTTTTGGAGGCCATCTTTCACTTTGTGGTGCTGTCTATTGTGTTCCTATCAGTTGAGATTGGAATACTGGCTGCCACAATTCACATGGTCATTGATCTCTACCACAACTTCTCAGGGCTTGAACTGAAACCACTTTATCACAGATGCCTGCACTTCACAATCGAGTCAATATTCTTTATTCTGGTTCTCTCTGCAGGAACCCTATAATGACAAACGTTCCAGAGAGTTCCCATTTTTTTACATTTTAATTTTTACATTTTAATGTTCTTATACCCAAATTTTCAGCTTACTTAACCTTGCAAAACTTTCCTTAACCTTGAACAAAACTTCCTTTTATAAACTTTTTTTTATTAAAAAACAGTTTTTTTCTTTAAAAAAAGACTTCTGGAATAACAAATTGGAGCCGCAGATCAAATATTTTTTATAAGATCAAGAAAGATATAAAAAATGTTGATGATACAAACCAAAATGTTAACCAAGGCAGTAACTGTGGCATTAAACAGGTTGGATAACAATATAAACCTAAATACAGCAGTTAAATTTTAATTGATGAAATAAGGAATATAAATGGAATAAAAAAAATAAAAACTGATAGAATAAAAAACTGATAGAATAAAAAAAACATATTCCAGGGACTACATTTTTGCTGCTATTTATTGAAGTTAAAACATGAGGAAGAGGATATGCCAGTTATAAACTTTACGTACAAAGATCTTAACGAAGTTTTAGGAAGAGAAATTCCAAAAAAAGAACTCATAGATAAGCTTCCAATGATTGGAAGTGATATAGAGGATCATGATGAAGAATGGTTAAAGGTCGAGTTCTTCCCAAACAGGCCAGATTACTACAGTGTTGAGGGAATAGCAAGAACCATCAAAGGATTTCTCGACATTGAAGGGGGGATGCCCAAGTATACCACATCCCCATCAGGCATCAGCATGACAGTGGACCCCTCACTTGAAAGTATAAGACCCTTCACATCATGCTGCGTTATTGAGGGCGTTGAAATAACCGATGAAAAACTCAGGCAGATCATGGACTTCCAGGAAGACCTTCACTGGGTTCTTGGAAGGGACAGAAAGAAGGTTGCAATTGGAATACACAATCTGGATGTTCTCAAACCTCCTTTCTTCTACAAAGCTGCAGATCCAGACAAAAATTCGTTTATGGCCCTTGAAATGACTGAGGAAATGACGCTACGTGAGATCCTTGAGACACATAAGAAGGGAGTTAAGTACGCTGAATTACTCAAAAAATTCGATAAATATCCGCTCATAGTTGACTCAAATGACAACGTACTTTCCATGCCGCCTATAATAAACGGGGACCTTACAAAACTTTCAAACAGCACCAAAAATGTGTTCATTGACGTTACAGGAACCGACGAACGGGCTGTAAACTACGCCCTCAACATCATTGCAACTTCCTTTGCAGAAAGCGGAGGTAAAATAAAAACAGTTGAGGTTGTGTACAAGGATCGTACAGTTCAAAGGCCTGATCTAACCCCTAAAGAAATGTACGTCAGCGTTAAAAATGCTAAACGTCTCATAGGCGAAGATCTTACAACTTCTGATGTTGTTAAAATGTTGCGCCGTGTTAGACTTGATGCTGAAGCCCTGGATGAAGATAGGATCCGCGTTCTCATTCCAGCTTACAGGATTGACATCCTGCACGAGGTTGACATCATTGAAAACATTGCAATAGGCTATGGTTTCAGAAAAATAGGATCTGAACTTCCAAACATTGCAACCATAGCAAGTGAAGACAGGTCAAAGATATTCGAGAACAAGGTGCGCGAGGTTATGATAGGAATGGGCTTCACTGAAGTCATGAGTCTCATGCTCACCAACGAGGAACACCACTACAATGATATGAGACTCCCTGAAGATGATAGAGTCATGGTTGCCCAGCCAATATCCCAGGACAGAACCATGATAAGAAAAAGTCTTCTCAACGGCTTGATGGAATTTTTAGAGGACAACAAGCATGAAGAACTACCCCAGAAGATATTTGAGGTGGGAGATGTTGTGTACCTCGATGAAGACACTGAAACATATACAAAAGTTGTGAAAAAACTTGCAGGAGCCACAATACATTCCAATGCAAATTTCACCGAGATAAAATCCATCACGGCAGCTTTAGTTGAGAATTTAGGTCTTAAAATGGAAATTGAAGCATTTGACCATCCCTCATTTATAAAAGGTAGATGTGCACGTATAAAAGGAGTTCCAAACAACGAGCTGGAGGAGAAGAGTCTTTCAGAAATCTCCGCAGATGGGTCCCTCACAGGATTTTTCGGAGAAATCGACCCAGAGGTTATAACCAACTTCGAGCTGGAGTACCCTGTTGTGGCTTTTGAAGTTGAGTTTAAAAAATAGTTGAGAGAATTAACCTCTTCTGTTCAACTCTTTTTTTAATTTTTTACCTCTTTTAATTTCTTATTGAATTCATTCTTATGGATTTTTGGCTTTTTATTCTCCAATAAATGTAAGGGTAACCTTTCTGCTTCGTGGACCGTCCAGCTCCACGAAGAAAACGCTCTGCCAGGTTCCCAGACTCAGTTTTCCATTTTCCACAGGCAAGGTTTCACTGCTGCCCATGATGAAGGATCTTATATGGGCATCTGCATTGTTGTCTATTCTGTTGTGACGGTACTGTTTATCCTGTGGAACCAGGGATTCTAAAGCATCTTTAAAATCTTCAACAAGCCCCTTTTCATTTTCATTTATAACAACTCCCGATGTGGAATGCCTGCTGAAGACATTTATCCAAAATGTTAAATATTCCTTATTCTCAATATAGTTAAACATGGATATAAAAGAAGATCAGCATTTTAAAGATTTTATACGCTCAAGGAATATACGAAAATCAACAGCACGAAGGTATGAAACAAATATAAAGCTGTTCTGCCAATTTTTAAATAAAACACCCACAGAAGTAATTGAAGAAGCTGAACAAGAAGAAGAGGAACGTTTAAGGATGAAAAAACGTAAAATAAAACGTCACCTCATGAGTTACACAGAATACCTTGAATCACAAAACGTTTCCCCAACCTACATTCAAAAAACCATGGTTTCAATTAGGACATTCTACCGAGAATTTGAAATCGAACTTCCACACCCGGTGCCAATTCGAAATGATGAACAAATATTGATCACAACAGACAACATGATCAACAAGGACCATATCAGAAAAGCAGTGAGCTTCGCAAACAAAAAGTACCAGGCAATTATCTTGTTAGGAAGTTCAAGTGGTATGGGTGCTGCTGAAATGATAAACCTCACATTTGGAGACTTTTTAAAAGCGTTAGAAATCAGCGAAAAACGGTTGCCTGATATGGGGGAACTTACACAAGTATTGGAGAAACGATCAGAATATGGCCTGATCCCAACTTGGAGGATCAAAAGGTACAAAACTGGAATGCCTTACTTCACATTTTCAAGTCCTGAAAGTACACGTGCAATTATGAATTGGCTCCAGGAATCTGATTATTATGGCCGTTACCCAACAAATCCAAAAGACTGGCTTTTTTATAATTATCGCTCCAAAGAGATACATAAAATAGACAACCGGATATTAGGTGTAAGTTTCGGTCGACTCAATGATAAGTGTGGCTTTGGCCATCAAGGTCGTTTAAGATTCTTCAGATCCCACAACCTCAGAAAATTCTTCGCGACAACTCTTCAAAAGAATGGTGTGCAGCAGATAATCACGGATTGGCTTCTTGGACACAAATTAAATCCTGTGACGGGGGCATATTTCAAACCAGATATTCAAGCTGTGAAACAGGAGTATATGAAGGCGTTACCTGATTTGTCATTAAGAGAAACAAATGTTAAAACAATTCATAGCAAAGAATATGAAGAATTAGTCAAACAGAGAGAAGATGAACAGAGGCAGTATCAGGACCAATTAGCTGAATTAAAAGAACAACAAAAGAAATTAGATGATAAGATTAAGATGATTGACCGGATTGAGGAGAAGTTGAATAATAAGTTGGGTTGATGGAGGGATGGTGACGGAGTTTGGTTTCGGTTTTTTTCCCTCCATCAACTAGTATAGTAAATGTTTTCTTTGTTTAAATAGATATATCAGAAAAAGTGAGATTTCTTTTCTAGTTGAGGAGGATCCTGGGTAGACTAGAGATATGAGGGATCCTCCTTTATTTTTCACCAAAGTTCGAGGAAAACTTGGTCCACTACATGATATGTAATATTTGGAATATAAATGTTATTATTATAAATAGTTGTAATATTTAAATAAGTATTACCACAAGTGAATAAAAAACTACAGAGGAAGAAAACATGATGAGAATCAGTATGTCACTACCAAAAAAACTTTTAGATGAATTTGACGAAGTCTTAAAGGACCGAGGATACCAAGCACGATCAAAAGGTATACGAGATGCACTTAAAGATTATATTGTCCGCTACCAATGGATGAATGAAATGGAAGGAGAAAGAGTTGGACTCATAAACGTCATCTACAATTACCACTACACCGGAATCATGGAAGACCTGACCGACCTACAACATGAATACGCAAATTATATCAATTCCACAATGCGCCTTCCAATGACAGAAAAATACGTCATGGACGTAATAGTAGTTAAAGGAAATATAAAATTTATTCGAGCTTTAACAGAGAAGATCATGCGCCTCAGGGGAATAGAACACGTCAAACTCACCAGCCTAACCGCCAACAAAAAACCGTGAAAAAACTTTTTTTTAACTTATTTAACCCTAATTTTTCTTTTAAAACGAGCTGATAAGGATCTCTCAAGATCCACACCAATTTAAACCTTATTATTTATAAGTTTAAATTTTTGTTAACCCCTAATTACAGGGACAAGATAAAAAGATAGACAAAAAATTAAGATGGTAGGCAAGCTTGAAGGGAGACTAAAAGAAAAATATGTCAAACTATAGAATTTAAGGACTTTAACCCAAACAGATATTAATTAGAATTACTAATTTCCTATTGGGGTTCATAGATGGTGGAAGAAGACGATAACAACAAGGTTTCAACTACAATTAAGCTTAATTTCAGGTGTATTTATGAAGTTAATTTTAATCATGAGGATACTAAGGCTTTAAAAAACATAACAAATGAATTTAATAATCTACCTAAATTTAAAGAAGACACTTTAGGAAACAGTAACGAAGGATTTATGGATTTTACAGATGATTTTAAAATAGAACCATTTATAGTTAGGCCTTGTGTAGACCCCAAAGACTCTTCAGAAACAACTAAATTGAGATATGAAAAAAAAATTTCCAATAAAGATATTTTATCTAAAAGATTTAGATATGCGACTTATACTGAAGGGAGAAATGAACCTAACTATGTAGAAGCAGATATTTTTTGGATTAAACCCTGTGATGTCTTATTAATTAAGGGTGGTAAATCTGCATGCGATAAAATTACAGATTATTTAATTAGATTTAATAATGTTGGCTTTACTGAAATCAAATTTGATCATGATTTTTTATTATGGATCCTCTATAGATATGATCAGTATAATGGAGTTATGAGCAGTAGTACAACTGCAGATATAATAATTGAGAAAATTGATAAAGGGAGAACTCACGGCGAAGACACAAACGAAAATGATATAGAATTTAAAGATGGACAATCTCGATTAATGCCATTTACAACATTATATGGATTATTAATAAACCATGAAATATTACACATTGGTGGGGACTTTCAATTTAGGAAAAAGGACCACAAAATTAATGCTAAATTAGCTAAAGATATTACTATGCACATATATGCAGATCATGTACTTAAAGGCAAATCTTATGGTGAAAAATGTGCTTTAGCCTTCCCTTTCATAATAGAAATGATGGAAATTTTTGAAAACTGGACAAAAATGCCTGCAAAAAGTAAGTATCCTGATGATAAATTCTTCGATTCAGCGAAAGAATCATTTGAAACACAAATGCATTACTCTTTAGAAGGAATTAAAGAATTAAAGAAAAAATATAAAAAATTAAGGAAAGGGTGTTCGCATGGATCATAGGTTCTTTTATGTGTACGAAGTAAAAGGAAACATTAACGAATTAGACCAAGTGAATGAAAATCCTATGGAAATCGACGAAACGAAATTTAAATTAAATTTAGACAAACGTGAAAAAATTAAATCAATAATCCCAAACTATTGTTTCTATGATCAAGAAGAAATTAAAGGCAAAATTGAAATTAAAAATGACATCCAAAGGTTAGTTCCTTTTAAAATACGATCACAATCAAAATTATTATTCATTGAAACTCCTTTTCAAAGGGAAAAATTAAAAATTATTAATTTTTTAGATCGTATATTTGAAAATTTAGAATTAGAAACATTTGTACCAACAAATAGAGCAGAAGTAAATTTTATATGCCATACAGCAAATTTTACCTCCTTTAAAGTATTTATTGATAATGAAATCGTTCGTAGCAATGAAACTGACAAAGATTTATGCGAGGGATTAATGAAAGATATGGAATTAATAGAAGTTACATTAAACATGGATATCAATAATGAAAACGTTACATTTTATTATTATGGGAATGCCATTCAATTTCCATCTTATGAACAAGACAAAGACATAGAAGGAGTTATTCAAGTATTTGAAAATACGATGATGACCCCTTCTAAATAGATTATCATGTTACCCCCTAAAATCAAAACAATCACTGAATTATCATTAAAACCCCATAAGACATGGTTGCCTGTTTTTATTGGAGCTTGGATTGGAATTATTCCTAACCTTCCCAAATATTCTCCTCTTGAAGCTTTTCTTACACCTCTATGGTATGTTACTATTCTCTTAATTTTACCATTCATTGCTATTTTAATTTACATACCCTTATTCTACTGGAAAATTTTCAAAAAGGTAACCATAATAAACAAAAAATATTTTGTTGATCTTATGGGAACTAATAATTTCATTGAGTTCCCTGAACTAATATTAAATGAAGATTTTGTCTCTAGATTTTCTTTTAAATTAAAATTTTATGGGGACATATCTTCTAAACGATTAGTATTGCTTATTAAAAAAGCGCCAACGGTCAATATTTACCTCAAACAACACAATGAAAAACTAAACCAAGAATCAGAAAACATTACTAAGGACTTGTTTTACATAAAACAAGACTACGAACTTTTTAGTAGTTCTTTAAGTTACTCTATTTATATAGAAACTGCAAAAGCCGAAGATACAACTAGATTAGAGATGTATCTAGAAGATGAAGAGTTCTTAAATAAAATAAGAATTAATCCCAATTTAAAACCCAAAAATTTAATTCATAGTGAAAACTTTTACTTATCAAAGTAAATTTAAATAAATTTTAGGATTAAAAAAAGTTACTCTAAATCCTCTTTTTCCATACTACGATTAATAATGGACACATTTTAAATTGAGGTGTGTACATTCCTTAATTACTTCTCAAATGCACTAACTCTTTTTTTAAGCATATTAAAATACGATTAAACAGTGTCAAACAACATTTTACAGATAAGAATAAGTGAAGACCGGGTCCAACGACCAAATCTTCCCCGGCCTTCATGACAACACCCAGGAGGCGCTGCCATGAATAATTGTGTTAGTGATAACTATAAACTTTTTGATCAAAACATTCCAGAAAATAATCAAAACCCAAAATCAGAAAATTCAAAATTAGAGAAAGAATCCATTCCTTCTTTAATAACTCCTCATATGTACTACTCTTCTTTTTTAGATTCAGTTTTAACTTCAGCTAAAACTTTTTTTACATTATCGGCACGAGATATAATCCTTTCAGTTAATATATCTTCATATTTTAACAAAACAAGGTCAATACCTTCAAGAACTAAAGCCTTGATTGGTTTTCTTTCAGCTTTTTTGATCTCTTCAAGAAGTTCGTATTTTTCACGTGGAACTCTTATTCCAGTATTTACAGCATCGTCTTTTTTAGGCATTATATCACTATTCACTTTTCTACTTGTAATTTCACTCATTTATTCCATCACCTACTTTGTTCTTTTAAGTTTATATCTGTTTCCCTTGTTATTTAAAGTTTATTCTTAAATTTGTTTAGTTTTAACAAAGTTTATTTTTATTTTTTATATTTTAAAGTAAAGAAGTAAAAGAGTAAATTATATATAGAAGAAGTAACAGAGTAAAGGAACAACAAGAGTGAAACTCTTGTGCAGGGGGTTATCTTTTTTTAGCTTACCCCCCAAAGGCCCCTTGCTTTTCCAATTCGGGGGGATTGGAAGGCCGACTATTGCAGTTTAGGCCTGACGGGTCTGGCGACACCACAAATGTAAGCCACGAGATTTTTGCTTTGATTTTTCTCGGAGCTGATAACGTAATAAATATTTTTTCATTCTTTTGATTTTCCAATTTGTTTTGGGTCCTTTTTGGCCCATTCAAGGAATTTTAAGAGGTGAGTAAACGTGAATGAACTAATGAGATTTGAGTTTGAAAACAAAGAACATCTTGAATGTATTGAACTCAACGGTGAACCACTTTTTAATCCGTTCAGTGTTGGAAAATGCCTTGAAATAGCAGATAAAACTGTAAGCAACACCTTACATAAAATGGATGGAGAAGATGTGTTAAACTTTGAAGAATATGAAATGAAAGATATTGCCCGTTTAAAGGGCAAGGATTCTCCAAGGTTTTGGCTTCGTGAATCTGGTTTATACTTGTTTATTTTTAAATCAAGAAAACCTGAAGCTAAAGCATTTAAAAAATGGGTTGCTCGTGAAGTTTTACCTTCAATTCGTAAAACAGGGAAATACAGTTTAAGTAAATCTGATTCGTTTGAACTTAATTCTTCATTGAATACGATGCAACGGCTTGATGTTGTAAATCCTTATGAGATTGCAGGTGCGAATAATCAGTCTTACAGGGCTAAACTTGCGAATTTAATTAATGATGTGGCGAAAAGGAATCATAAAGGGCCACAGGTGCTTTATGAGGAATTGTATCATGTTTTTGCAGCCAAATCTGGAGTTTATATTCCGGAGCAGGCTGAGTTGGCATGTACAATCCCTAAATTGTACCTTAAAAAACATGAAGTACTCTCAGAAAATCTCTACAATTTTGCAGTGAACTATTTTTATGAAGGAAAAATGGTTGTAGAACTCATAAACTTAGATCCAGCACAGAAAACGCTTGGGGAGTTTTGAGATGCCTTTAATAGACCTTGGAGGTTATGAATACAGGATAAATGATCTGATTGGTTTACTGGAACTGATGAAAGAAGGCAGTGGTGACATGCCTTTGAAGATAAAGACACCATTGGGGTCATGGTCTCATATACTGGTTGCAATTGACAAGGATGGCAGAGAGATTCCTATTTTTTAATTTTTTAATTCTTTTTTGGAGGTTTGATAGTTCATGGATTGTTGTAGGATTTGTGGTGGTAAAGCGGATTATCGGGCGGTTGATAAGACTTTTAAGTTGTTGGCTCCTTTTTTGTGTAAGTCTTGTTTAAAGGATGTTTCTGTTCCGGGTAGTGAAGAGTTCTATGAGAGGATACAGGGACAGGTGGAAGATAAGGGGAAAGAAGTTGTGGAGGCTAAATGATGGTGCTTGAGTTTGAAAAACTTTCTAATGAGATTGAAGGGGATTGTGGAAGAGTTTGCATTGAATACAGGGAAAAACATGGGATACAGGGCGTGCCATTGGAGTGTGATGGTGAAGATTGTTATGGTAAATGCCCCTTTACGTGTTTTAAGAATGTTGCTGGGACTAAGCCTAGTTGGATTCTTTTAGAGGAATCTGAGTATATGAATCTTGTTTGTAAAGCTTCGCTTTATGATGAGATGCAGGGCAGGCACAATCAGCCACGTGGCGAACAGTTTAATGTTGTTAAGCTCCAGGAGGCTGTTTAGGATGGAGAAGGTTGAGGTTATGCGTAAGAAGTCTGGTGAGATTTTGAAGGGTTTTGATGGTTGGGGTTATGCGGGAATCCTCATAACCCTCATTTTTGCCCTGATTGGGGCCATTGAGTCTTCTAAGAATCCGAGTAAGACGTATAAATTTGTCTTGAATTTTCTGAGTAACTCAGCAAAGGGGGGAAAATATGATGGATAAGATCTTTGCGGTTGTAGCCTGCCTAGGCAGCAATATATTAGAACCAGATGTTCATATTTTGGCAATGTTTGACACATTGGATGAAGCTGAAAAGTACAAAGACGGAATGGATGATTGGAATATTCTCACAATAGACCCAAAAATGGTCTGGAATGAAGGGGAATTCAACTTCGAGAAGATAAGCAAGTTTAAACAGGGTGCGGGGGTTGTTAAAGTTGAAGACGATTAAATTCGCGGAGGATTTCTCAAAGCTTGATAAGGAATATTTCACATCTATCAGGGAATCTTCAAAGAACCTGAAATCTGGCAATGTCTATGAGATTAAGACACCGACAAAGGAATTTAAAGCAGCTCTTGTAACACAGTCCAAGGTTCGGCTCTGTGAAATTCCAGAGAAAACCTTACTCCAGGATACATGTACCCAGAGCAGGATCCAGGCTGTGAATAAGTTGTGTGAATTTTATCCAAAATTAACAGAAGCCAGCCCCGTGAGATTGCTTTGGTTTAAACATGTTACAGAGGAGGCCAGTTAAAATGGAGAAGTTTAAATCTTTCAATTTTGAGGATTTACGACCACCAGAAGGCCTTCTTGTGAGGATCCAAAAGGTTCAATGTTCACCTGGAGATCTGGGTGGACTGCCATTTTTTGACCGGAACAGGCCCATTTGTGCTGGTGATAGAGTTCTTGTTAGAACTTCTTTTAATTGTTTTTATGAAGCCTGCTTTTTGAAAGGAGTGTGAATATCCATGATTAGTTGGGAGCGTTTTTATCAGGAAATGGAAATGGTGAATGAAGGAAAATACGGCCAGGACAAGGAAAAAGATGATAAGGAGGCTGAAGGATGAATTGTCCACTCTGTGAAAGTCCAATGACAGAATATGATTCTTATTACAAGTGTTCTAACAAGAAATGCAAAATCCAGATGGATAAATGTCCAAGACAACTTCCAAAACAAAGCCTTTACCCGGCCAGGAAAAGGTTTTGGACTCCAAAGAAAGTTCAAGTTTTAGAGTTTTTGGCCATAATGGCCGTGATTGTGGCCTTTTTAGGATTTTTAGGAATGGGTGATGTACGCTTAGGGGGCTTCTAAAAATGAGCGAAGTTGAATTTAAAGCTGAAGATGGTTGGGAAGAAATGCCAGACTTTAAAAATGACACATGGTGCCCTAAAAAGAAAGGAGACCAACTACGAGGCATCTACACCAATAAAAGAATGAATGTTGGGGTGAACAGGGCAAACTTATACACGATAAAGAATGCTGAAGGGGAATGGGTTGTTTTTGGAACAGAAGCCCTAAACAACAAGCTAAAAAATGTTCCAATAGGCTATGAAGTTGGAATAATTTACATGGGTGAGAAACCAACTAAACCACCAAAAAAACCGTTCAAAATGTTCCGCGTCTTCAGAAGAGCACCTAAAAACCTGAAAAAAGCTGAAACCAAAAAAGAAGAACGAAAACAGCCACTAAAAGAACAGGAATCAAAATCAGAGAAAGAAGGAAACAAAGCAGCAGGGATGAATCTTTCTGATGACAGTGAAACCTGGGGCTTGATTGAGATGATTTCAACGGATCTGGCTGCAGAACATAAACACGTTAATGATAAGGAAATCCTGAAACGTGCAATCCAAATGAGTAAAGATACAGCCCAGGACTTCACAGAAAAGGAATTAAAAGATGTTAAACGGGTTTTAAATCAGGGATTACTCAAATGAGGGTGATAATGTGGAAAGTCCATTTACCATAATTGTTGGCCATATTAGGGAGTTTAAGAGTTTTTTGAAGATGATTATGAGATCATCTACTTTTAGTGAGGATTTTCATGTGGAAGTGTCTGAGGATGGGATGAGGATCCATGAATTGGATCGGAGCCATATTACATTTCTTGACCTTCTATTTCCACCTAAATTTTTTGATAAGTACCAATGCAATGAGGCCACGGTACTTAAACTGAATCCATATGATTTACTCTGGGTTTTAGATGGGTTTGATGAGGAGGAGGATCTTCTGGAATTATCAATGAATGGTGAAAAACTCCAGGCCCGTACCTTGGAAGCAATTCATGAACGTAGATTTGAAATCTCCCAGGTAGACTTAGAATATGAACCACCATTCCCTCCAGAAATAAAATATCCAATTAACCTGAAAATAGCCCTCAGACAACTAATAAAAATCGTGAAGGACAGTCAAGGTGTAGGTGGAAGTTTAAAACTGAAATATCAATTTAACAGGCTATATTTCTGTATAATTGGTGAAACCCAAAAATATTATGGGAAAACCTTTGCAGCTGAGAAGAATGGGGATTCAAAATGTTATAAATCCTGCTATTCCATTGAAAGATTTGAACCTCTCCTTAAACTATGTGAAGACAATAAATTCCTCCCAGACATCATAGGAGACATATACATCCAATTCGAACAGGATTCACCCATCACCATAAAAACAGAACCATACCCAGATTGTCCCAGTTTCATGTTAATGATCGCACCAAGAATCGAAGCAGAGGAATAAACATGTCAGTTCAGGGCCGTATACAAAAAGGACATAAATTATTTCTACAGGGAAATGTGGACCTGGTCTTTGAAGATGAAACCATGATCCAATTCCATGTAAAAAGTAACGAAAAGGACTACCTGGTATCCATCAACACTAACGGATTCCGATGTAACGAATGTGAAGACTGGACATACAGGTGGAAGCCCAGCACAAACAATGGCGGCAGCTTCCTATGCAGCCACTGCTACGCCGCCATGTTCAAACTAGCAGAACTACAGGGAGTTAATAGTCCTGCCACCCTGGAAATTCCACAAGCAAAGGAGATGAGCTGATGCGTGAACTCAAGTTGAGAGTATGGGATAGTGAGAAGATGCTTTACCCCAGAGCACCTCGATATATTGCAATTGGGGGATGTTCATGGGGGTTTTGGGATGAAGAGAAGCTTTTAGCAGGTAACCATAATCCAAATCATAAATTGATGCAGTATACGAATTATGCTGATAGAAACCTTGTTGAAATCTACGAAAATGATATAGTTGACATTATTTTTCCTAAAAAACTTTTTAATCGGGGAATTGTCTGCTTTGAAAAAGGGTCATGGATGATTAAATGGGATTATGGCCGTAAAGGAGGACGTTTATCATTCCTTGGAGAAGTTCACGAAAACATAGAAAAATCAGGCAACATCTATGAAAACCCCGAACTCCTGGAGATGAGCTGATGATTAAAGGCATGAATCAAGGCAAATGGTCTGAAGAGGAAAAACAGTTCCTATTAAATCATGAAAGTTATCCCTCCTGGTTCATAGCAGAGCTCATGAAAAAACGGGGATGGAACAGGACGGACAAGGCGATAAGTTCCTATAAACATCGCCTTGAATGTGAGGGAGCAGTGCGAAATAGTCCACTTGGCCGGATCCTTGCAAGGCAGAAAAAGCTGAAGAAAGGAGGAAGTTAATGACTAAATTTGAGCTTTGGGATAAGAAGACTAAAACCATGTTAAGAAAGGTTTATGATGCTGAAAAAATCTGTGATGAGGAAATCAACATTGGTTCAGATGGAAAACATCATTGGAATATTTTAACCATGGATCTGGATGACATAATGCTTAGTTTGGATGGTGACATGGTTTCTATTTCAGATGATACAGGTAAAGTTGTTGACTTAGGGGGAATTCCTGATAGATTCATTCTGAGAAGATATGCAGGCATCCATGTACAAGGTAAACCTCTCAGAGAATATGATCTGGTACGCATAGGAAATGATGAATATATTTATCTAGTTTTATTCAGCTTTTGCGAATTTAGGTTAACCTGTGTAAAGAATAAAACCTGGGGATCTCCCCACACCTACGGCTTTAAAAATAAACTTGTCATCGTCGGAAACTTAATGGAAAACCCCGAACTTGTTGAAGATATCAAACCAGAGGACTTTAAATCAAATCCAGAACTTAGAGAGCTGGGATACAAGGAATCAGTTAAGAGGGCATCTGCAAATGACTAAAGAAAAACATTATGATCCCGGATGGGATAAAGTCATTCAAGAAGTAGAGGGAGTGAGCAGACACAACGTCAACATGGAAAGATTAAAACAGGAGGAAAAAGGTTGGAAATGTCCTAATTGTGGTCAAAAACTGATTAAGGAAATATCAGATTATGACGTGTATCAATGTCATAACTGTGGATTAGCCTGGAGGATAACAGATACCCATCCCTTAACCCATATGGGGGAGTTCCCATGACTAAAAAAGTGTGCCCGATCTGCAAGAGTGAGGTAAAACAGTTTATGCGTAAGTCTCTTGATTACTGGGCCTGTAAGAACCCTGAATGCAAGAATAGCAGGGATAAACACGGTTTTATTCTTGGTGAAAACCTGGTTGAGGTGGAATGAAGATGGATGGTATCGAGAGATTGGAAGAAAAAGCTGAGGAAAGTTCTGTGAGTTCCATCTGTCAAAATGGTTATGGAATCATCAATATAACTTTTGAGGATGGTACAGAGTTCGAAATATACGCAAAAGATTTTAACTCAGATTTAGAGGTTGTAAAACTTCCATAGTGGAGGATCTAAAAAATGCGCAGTGAATTAGAAGTTAAAACGGATTGGATCAACCTGAACCACGACCTGCGAAACGTCAAATACCTCCTCAAAACACGACCACAAGATGAACATTTGGTAAATCTAGAAGGGAAACTGGAGAAACGATTAAAAAAAGTTGAAAAAGAAAAAGCAGGACTGAAGGTGGTGGGAGATGGCCGGTAAGAGCATAAATGTTTACATTAAGAAAAAAGATGAAACAATCATAAGTGAAGGAAAAAATGAGGGAATAAACCCCTCATATGCTCTTGTTGAAGGTTACAAGTACCTGATGGGTAAATCTGCAAGATACAGTGCACTTGATAAAGAGAGAAATAATCTTATTCAACGTCTGGCAGAGGTTGAATCAGAGATGGATTCTTTGAAGGAAGATATTGTAATTGATCCTGACCTGCGGAATGAAGTCATTATCAGGTTAAGAAATGCATATTTACGAGAAAATGATATTCCACCTATTGTCATGAAGAATAACCGGATTAAGTTGGGACTGGGGAAAGCAGAGTTTAAACAGTTAATTCAGGAGCAGGTAATTTCTCCGATCGATAAAGGTGAGATTGATGCAACAAATATCAGTTCAGTGTAGTTCGGTTGCAAGTGCTGCAAGTGTAACAAGTGTAAAAATGGTATACCCCTCTATTTTATGCGCACTGCGCATACGCACTGCGCATAGTTTTCAAGTGTAACAGAGTTATGCGTATAAGCTATGCGCATATGCGCACATAGTATGCGCATAGTTTTCACATATACTATTTTTATTATTATATTATATTATTATTTAATTAATTATTATTAATTATATTATCAACTTACTTAAAAAAGAAACAAAATTAATGAATTAAGCATTTCAAATCCTTTCTAAGATTTTAATTGATTTATCTGTTAAATAACCATAATTAAATTCCCTGGTCTCTTTGCTCTCAAGAGCTTTTTTTGCCATTAACATAATTTCTATATTGTTGTTATTACTATTTACAATCCTTGAAAAAGTTTGACCAACGTGGTATCTATTATGATGAGCTCCTAACTTTGCTAGTCTATTAATAATTAAAGATCTAACTTCAAGAGATTCAGATAATTTAAATATTTCACAATAAAAATCAGCTACAACATCACAATAATTATAATTAACCTCTCCTTTTACACTATCATCATAATCTGTTAAGACTATGAAGAATAGTTCTTTATGGTTATCTAACAAACTTTTTAAAATTTTTTTCGGAATATTTGGAAGCATAAGTAAAATTTCATCATGTATACTATTTTGAGATAAGATTTTAGCTAAAAATTCTGTTTGGAATTTACTGTAATCATTTGAGTCTACAATTTTTTCAATTTCTTCATTTATTAATTTTAAAGGGTCTTTAGGAAGTCTTTGATCTAAATCTTTAAGTAATTCATCTACATCTTGGTATCTGTCATCAGGATTTCTTTCGCATGCTTTTGTAATAATGTAACGATATTCTGAAGGTATTTTAGAAATATCATAACTGTAAACATTTTCTCCTGTGATCATTATATAAAGAATTTTGCCTAATGCATAAATGTCAGAGCGTTTATCAACTGTTTTAGGGTTATCAAGTTGTTCTGGTGCAATATAATATGGGGTTCCTACATAATGGCTTGTTTTTGTGAGGATAGTTGAGTCCCTTATGGAAAATTTACCTAATCCAAAATCACAGATCTTTGGAGTTGCAACTCCATCCTCACAGAAAATTATTATATTTCCAGGTTTTAAATCACGATGAACAACTTTTTTATGAGCATATTTTAAACCTTCAGCAATATCTTTGAATATTTCAATTTTTTCTTCTTCTACACTTACTTTCTCAATATATCTCTCTAAATTCATTTTACCGAGGGGCATAGTATAAAAAAATGGTTCTTCCACAGTATTATAATCCAATATAGGTACAATGTTTTTATGAGTAAGTGAAGATTGCATCCTAATTTCTCTTTTAAACCGTATTTTTTCATTATCATCATTTAAATCAGCTATTTTAATAGCTTTTATTGACCCATCTGAGATTTTTTTACATTTATATACATCTGCAAATCCACCAGACCCTATTTCATCCATAAGTTCATAACCACCAATAATCATAGAAAAACACCTCTTAATATCACTTGTTTTAATAAAAGAGATGTTTTATAATAAAGGTTCCTGTTCTGATTGTAATAGAAAAATTTATCGAGATAATAAAAATAAACACAAATATTGTAAATAAGTTTAAAGAGTATTAAAGAATACAATTGTTAATTTATGGAATTAAGGGAAGATTATTATGTGGTTTGTATTTTTAGGTGGGGATAATGAATCTTTAAATGTGTTATCTGAAAAATTTAGTCAAAAAATAAAAAGAGAAGGAGGTATCTACAGAATTAAAAGTTCTGAATTTGAAAAGTTAAATAAAAGTGAAGATGTTTCTAATTGTGCTGAAAAGATTCTTAAAACCATGTTAGGAATTTTAAATTTATGTGGAATTCCCTGTAAAAACTTAAAAATTTCTAATGTTGTTAAAGAAGATAAAAACGGAGTAAAACACACATCTAATATTCTCAAAACAACATTTAATGTAATTCCCTCCAAAATTCCAACAAAAGGAGAGCTTGAAGAACTTTTTGAATATGCAATGAAAAATGAACCTATGGAAAAATGTTTTATTGTTTACTCCAATATTCTCAATGAAACTGCCTGTTACGATTTTTATAAGATACTTGAAGTAATTAAACAGGATTTAGGGAAGGATTTTAAGTCCTTTCTAAAGGAAATTAATGTTTCTTATGAAGAATATCAAGATTTCAAAAAATTCGTAAATAATCCTGATTATGCAGGAATTAGAGCTAGACATGCCAAAAATTTTGATAATCCACGAAAATTAAGTGGACCTATGTCTCTTGAGAAATCTGAAGTATTAATTAAAAAAATTTTAAAAGGATACATTAAACGCAAAACGTACATCTCATTAACATAATTTGGTTGCAAATGTTGCAAGTGTAAAAATGGTATACCCCCTAAACTATACGTAGTACGTATACTTTTTCAAGTGTAAAAAAAACTATACGTGGAGCTTCCACGTGTACACATGTAGACTACACGTGGAGTTCCTCGGTTATACCTTATTTTATTATATTATATATTATATTATTATTAATTGTATATTGCTCAGGAGTTAAATATTCAAAATTAGATAGTTTCACGCTCAAGAAGTTCTGTTTCAAGTATATGACCACATTTGGAACATTTTACAATTTCATAAACTTCAAAATAATCAGGTTCTGGATCATCTTCAGGGCCTTTATTATAAGTATTAGTCTCAGTTTTTATTTCTAAAGGTCCTCCGCATTCTGGGCAATGGCTCTGGATATATTCATAAACCTTTTCAGCATCACTAATTGTGTCATCAGCTATGGATATTAAACTTTTTATAGAGGTTTGATCCAGGTTACCTATGTTAACGCCCTTTAAATTGTTCAATCTTTGAAAAACTTTATTAAATCCTTCTGATTCAGCAGAAGCTTTTTCAAATCCAACATAAATATTTTTTAATAATATCCTAATAAATTCAGTTTTATCTTCATATTGTTCTTTTAATGTTCTCCTTTTTTTAGTAGAAGTTAATTTTTCATGAGTTTTTGTTTCAACAAAATTTTTGAAGGGTTCTGCTGAATCAATGACATATTTTAATTCTCTTTTATTTGGTATTGAAACATTAGTATGGGAAATTTTATTCCTAATATTAGATACTTTCTTAGTTACTTTTTCATATTCATCAAATACTTCAGGTAGTTCCGTAGAAATAATAAACATCTTTTTTGATAAATCATAGCTCTCCTGAATAGTTAAGCTTAATTTTTTACCATTATTTAACAGAACTATATTATAAAAATCTACAATTAAATTAGCTGCTATTCTATAATTTATATTATTATCTTTATGGAGATCCTTTTCTGCTTGTTTTAAATGTTTTTTACTTAAATTTAATAAATTTTCGAGATCCACGTCACTCATAAATTAACCTCCAATATTTGTATTGCTAAAAAAAGAAGAATAAAACTTATTTTATGGGTTGCATTTTTGGCATGGTGTGTATCCTGCGTTTATTGCTTCTTGTCGTGTGTTGAAGTAGACTTTATTTGCATCGTTCATTTTGGATACGTATCTGCAACTTGCTAAGTGGAATTTGTGTGTGTTTGAGTTTCCCACGTATGCTGCACTTGCAGATGATGCGGTTGTTGAAGGCGTTGCGGTATTAGTTGTTACTGTGCTATTTTGTTCTGTAGTTGCGGGTGTTGCTGTGTTCTCAGTGGTTGTTGAAGCATTATTCATAGTTGTATTTGCAGGTGTTGTAGTGTTATCAGAGCTTGTACAGCCTGAAACAGCAACCACACCCACAATCAAAAATATAACTAAAACCATTGCTATTTTCTTATCCATTGTATAATTCACCTCCTAATTGCTATTATTAAGAGGTTTTACGGGTTCTAATAATAAAAGTTCCTGTTCCGATTGTAATAGAAAAATTTATCGAGATAATAAGAATAAACAGAAAATATTGAAAATTAATTTTAAATGGATCAGGAAAAAAAAGGGGTTTTAAAATGGGTTATCTTATTTGTGAGGAGTGTGGTGGTTATTATGAAGCTAATGAAGAGGAAGATAAGGAATTTAATAATTGATTATTTAAGAGGGATTATATGAAATGTAAATTTGAATCAGAGTATACCCATAAAAAATGTGATGAAAACGCATTACCTGGACAAGATTATTGTATTTTCCATTCTGATTTTCCTAAAGATAAAGATAAGTTAAAAAGTGAACTTAAAAATAAAATAACCAACAGAGATTATAATTTTGAGGGATATAAATTATATTCTCTTGAGCTTTCAAATATTAACACAAATAATGGGTTACAATTTAGAAATGCAACTTTTAAAGAGGATTTTATATTAAAAAATGGAAAAGTTAGTTCTATTAATTTTTATGGTGCACATGTCATAGGAAATGTTGAAATTAAAGGAAGTGAGATTACAAAATTTGTACATTTTAACAATGATGTGGTTATAGGAGGGGATGTTAAATTTAATGGTACAAAAATTCATATGGGATGTGATTTTTCAAATGATAATGAAAAGGAGTATCTAAATTCATTTGGCGTATGTAATTTTTCATCTATTGATGTAAAAGGAAAGTTAGATTTTTCTAATGTTAAAATATGTGGAAATATTAACTTTGTTAATGCAAAAACTCAGAAAGACCTATCATTTCAACATGCTAATATAAATGGAAAAGCTGATTTTAGGGAGGTTATTATAAATGGAAATGCTTATTTTAATTCTTTTTGGGAAAATAAAACATTTAAAGTAAAAGATGAAGCATATTTTGATGGTTTAAATGTTAAAAAGGACTTACATGTAAATGGGGCGATTTTTAATAAAAAAGTTGGATTTAAAAGAATTAATGTGATAGGTAACTCTAATTTTTCACAGACTAAATTTTTAGATGATGTAGATTTTAGTAATGCTAAATTTGAAGGTGAAACTGAATTTGAAAAAACCATTTTTGAAAAAGAAGCAAATTTTAAAAATGCTTCTTTTCTATTTAGAGGAATATTTGCAGAATTAAATCCCTTTAATGCATCTTTTGAAAATGCTTGGCTTAAAAATGTCATTTTTAACGAATGTGATCTGACTAAAGTCAGATTCAAACATGTTATCTTTGATAATTGTGAACTTTCAACCTCCAAACTACCTAAAAAAATCCCTGAGCATATAGAATATGATAATAATAAGAATGAAGAATTAAAATCTATTTCTGATACTTATAAAAGAATAAAAAAAGCTTTACAACAAGAAGGGGAATACGATCTAGCAGGTGAATTTTATATAAAAGAAATGGACTCAAAAAAAAGGTTGTATCATATAGGACGTACACGGATTTTTTATGAATTTTTATCTTTACTAACTAGATATGGTGAAAAGTTTAATATATTATTTGGCTTTATAGTGCTATTTTATGCATTTTTAATTGTTCTTGTATATTTCTGTCATTTAAATCAGTCTAGTCCTTGGTTTATTTATTTTAATATAATTACGGTTCCAGTCGGAAGTTTTTTAATGGCTTTATTTGTTTACATTTTTGCCAGGAAAATGGCAAGGTAATTCTTGTGGGACCTAAAATTGAAAAAGCATTAAATCTTAAAAAAGGGCTTAAATTTAGTTATTGTTGGACTGATAAATGTAAACTATTTTTTATTTTTTCAAGGCATTCAACACAGTTTATATAAATTTTTAATTTTCCTTAACATATCGTGAAAAGGAGCTTGAGTTGCTTTGGTGGCCTTCTACAAGTAAGAAAATGCAAGTTAAGCATTTGTATGATTTGAAGGCTTCTTTTTGTTTTATTTAGTTATTTCTCATGTGGGGAAAACCTTTTTAAGGTATTACAAATCTTATATACTAATATAAAAGTCTGTTATTATTGGTTGAACTGAATGGAGGTATCATGGTGGTTCAAACAGTGTTATCATGTAAAGGGTGGCCCTCATGGAGTAAACCGATACGGAATTCAGAGGATCTGGAATCCTTTGAGAAATGGTTTATACGGAACTTTGGGGAGTCAACAGCTGAATTCATGTACTCCTACCTGAAGGATTTGAAACTTATACATCCAAGTTACCGGACCTTGCAGGACAGTAAAAAGGCTGTCAGGTATATGGGCCGAAAAATGGCAGATCAATTAGGCTTCAGTAACAAAAGCAAATATGACCCCCGAACTAAGAACACAAGGAACGTTTGGGTTTATAAAAACGTTTAAAAAAAGGTATAATGATGAATCGTTGGAATACAGTTAATTACAAGTGCGTTGAATGTGGTTGTGTTATAAAAGTTACAGTTGATGAGGATAAGCGGTTACAGGAGGGACTTTTCACACTGAAACCGTGTAAGTGTGGTTCCAGGAATTTTAAGAAGATTAAAAGTCAACAGGTAACATTTTAGATTTCTATTTTTTTTAATTAAGATTTTCAAAAGAATATTAGCCCTAATTTTTGAATTAAAAAAATAAGAAAATGATGTTTTAAGCAGTTGCTATCTGAACCTGCGATCTTTTGTGAGGAACTTTGCCATAAGAATATTTTAACATATATCTCGTATTATAAATGACAGAGTAGATATCTTGTTTACCTGCTACAGTTTGGAGAACTTCTATTTCTATCTTATCATCAAAAATATTAATGTTTTCAACTTCTAAACTTGCCTCTTTAAAACTATTTTTTCCAGTTGAAATTTGTGTAATGTCCTCTATTTTTCCTAATTCAAAACGAATTATAAGGGGTTTAACTGGCATCCTAGGGGGTTTATATGTTTCCTGATTTTCTATTTGGTGTTCTATGATATTGTCCTCTATTTTACCATCAGTAAACCCTTTTATAGATTCAATCATTTCCGTAAATTCCATGGATACCCATTTTGCGTTTATTTTTCCCATCTATTTCCTCCATTCCTTTAATTAGTTGTTTACTAATTTATATTTTTAATTGATCTTTTCTTAACAAAAATGTATCCTCTTTTCTTTTCATAGACTCTGAATTTATTCCTCCTGTTTTCATGTTTTAGTTTATACCCTAGATCTTTACGTATATATTATTATGGGTTTTATGGAGGTTTGTTTTTGGGTGTAGATTGTGGGAAAATCTTTAATTCAAAGCATGGAAAGTGTGAACCTTCTCAGGTTAAAACAGCATTTAATCCTCAACTTGAACGGTTGCCGTCGAGGATCCAATCAGGTAAACCGCATTGTCCTAAATGTGATGCAGTTGCTACGGATGCGGGTACTTGTCCATACTGCCATACATTAATTACAAAGAAATGGAAGCCTGTAAAGGTTAAGGATTTTTTTGAGATATTTGCGTTGAGAAATATCAAAGAAGATGAGGAGGTAATTCTCAAGGGAGTTACGGTTGATGTTTTATATAGTGATAAATCTTTTTTTGAGGAATTTGAGATGAGAAACTATAATTTTGGTGAGGAAATTTCAAATTATAAAAGTTATCCCAGACTTTTAAGCTGTTTGGAAGAAAAAATGGCAGCAGTTAAAAATAAGAAGAGCATGCCATTGGTTCACGTGGAAAAGGTTTTAAAATGTGAAGAATGTGGCTGCAACATTAGCGTGCAGGACCTGGACCGTGGGGAAGTAGTCTGTCCAAAGTGTGGCTTGGTTCAAGGCCAAATACAGATGCATGAAGGGAATGTGGTCTTATGAGTATCCCACATGTTCCAAAAGTTCCACGCTGGGGATTACATGAAGGAATTAAGTATTCACCAAGACGCAGTATTTTAAAGGTTTGCCCTATATGCCATCACCTATTTGTGCAATACAATCAGGGATATCGGATTTATTGTGGGGATATTTGCAGAATAAAAGCACATAGGGCACAGAAAAAGATTATAGATGCCAAAATCAGAGCAAAGAGAGATAAATTTGAGCATGCAGAACAAGAAAGAATCGCATACGCCCAAAAATTAAGATCTAAAAGAACCTGGGGGCCTGGAACAATGAAGATACCTAAACCCAAACTTGACAGTGAAGGAAATCCTGATTATGATGATTACCATCAAAAATTATCCAAAAAATTAGCATGGATCCATGCAAAATGACCACATTACTTTACGTCCAGAAGATAGGGTAAGGGAACATAGAAAAAGTTTCCCCTAAAAACCAAGATCTCTTCAAACAAATCGAAGCCAAGAGGGGGTTTAAATCCCCCATTTTCCACTTTAAATTACTTTATTTTCATTCCTTTATAGCCGTGAAGGTTTGAACTCTATTTTTTGGGAGCCTGCGTAGAACCAGGCCCCAACTTTAAGATTATTCATTGAATTCTTGGTTGTACATGTCTTGGAGTATGTGGGATTGTTTTACAATTTCTTTTTGTCTTGTGGTTTCATCTAATTTAAACCAGTATTCTTCGGGGCAGCGAACTGTTAGGTGAAGTTCACATGAACTTTTGAAGGTGATATGGCCTTCTATGATTTCAGATCCTAAGTTTAGGATTTTATCTAAAAAGTTTTCCAGGTCTTTCCGGTCTTTTTCATGTTTAGATGGATCTTTAAAGACTAGGTTTATGATTGTGGCATTTGGAGAGTTTTTTTGAATTGTATACTCCACGTAATCTAACATCTTGTATCACCCACACATACTTAATAAATTATAGTTTATTATTAATACGCTTTTTGTTTGAATAAAAAAAATTTTAGGAGGAATTGGAAATGGCAGTTGAAGCATTTAAGAATTTGACAGGAGCAGGTCAGTTAGCAGCAGCAGTGCAGGTAATTATTGTTGTAGTACCAATGTTGACATATTTACAGTCAATGGTTTCTGCATCGCAGGCAGCTTACATAACATTTGCAATAACCGTACTGAACGGTCTTGTGGTTTTAATACAGGCTGTTGGTGGCAATACTGCATTTGTAAAAGAATAAAATTTTGATGGAAAAAGGTGATCCTCATGGGTAGATTACTAGATGAACCTGGATCAAAGAGTTCTTTGAAGATGAAAACAGAGCCACAAGGCCACGAATGTATCCATGAAGACCTCTTCACATCAATCAACAGACGACTTGATGGTGTTGAATCAGAAAAAAAGGATACAGACGACAAACTCGATGAAATCAAAACCGCCGTAAACAACGTGGACAAAAAAGTGGACATCATAAACGCAATAAACAACAATAACGATTCTATTTTTAACAAAACAACAAACGTCCTCATGGTCCTTGCAAGCATTATCGGTGTTCTCATAGGACTTGGACTCAAAATCAGGTTCTAAAAGGTGCTTAAAATGGACCTAACAATGTTCTACTTTTACGTTCTCATAGCTACAATCGCATTCATCATTTTAATGTGTATAAAATTGAATGAGAGCTTAAAAAAATGTACCAGTTGGTAAACTATTTTTTGTAAAAAATTTCCTGGAAAATTAATCAAAATTACCCGAAAGTTGTAAGAAAATCCATAAACTTTATGAAAACTTCCTAAAACTTTCCAGATCCTGAAAGATCTTCACCAAAAATCTATGAAATTAACCATTAAAGTGATCCAAAAATGACCAATAAAAAATGGCTCCGCCAAAAAGGTGAACGAAGCAAAGCATTCAAACTTTTCTGTATTTACCGTGATTTAGGACCTACTCGATCACTTGATCAGGTTCATCAAAAATTCAACGCAGATTCAAAGAATTCTATATCACATAGGCAAATTGCATCCTACTCAACCCAAAATGATTGGGTGGAGCGTGCTGAGGCTTATGATGATTTTGTTGATGAAATGCAGGTTGAAAAGAATTTACAGGCCATTGTTGAAATGAACCGGCGGCAGGCAGAGGATGCGGTTCAGATTCAGAAGCAAGCGTTGGATGATTTTAATAATGCTGAGGAAGATTTACGGTCTATGGCTAGTTTGGAGAGTCGTAAGAATGCTGCTGTCCGGACTTGGAAGGTTGGTGTTGACACTGAAAGGTTGGCTCGTGGTATGGCCACTGAGAAGGTGGAGCAGAGTGGCACGGTTAAGCAGAGGCATAGTGGTCGGGTTGAGGTTGAACATTCTAATTTGAGTGATCCTGATTGGATTACTTCTAAGCGTGAAGCTATGGATGGTTATTATAAGCGTAAAAAGGAGAAGGAAGCTAAGGAAAACTGATTATAAGGGGTTATTGTGAACTGGAAAAAAGTATTACTAATCATGTGAATGAAGCCTTCTCAGGCCTTAGCTGGAAATGTTTACACGTGTATTTCTAATTTTTGAGTATTACTCTTTATATTGTGAGGTTGTTTTTTTCATGACAACAGAAACACAAAAGCCATTGATGGATCTCTGGGATTTCTCCAAGATCTGCACTCATGGCCTTTTTCAACCTTACCCACATACTAACCTGGTAATTGAATTTTTGCATTACATTTTCAACGGGCAACTGGAAAACTTCGCAGCTGCAGTATCACCCAGATTAGGAAAATCCATGGAAGTATCAGAAATATTTCCTGCCTACTGTTTGGGAATGCGGCCCTATTGGAAAATCATCCATGTAAGTTACCAGGAAACCCTAGCTAGAGCCTTTGGAGAGAAAGCTCGTGACAATCTTAAAGAGTTTGGTGAATATTTCCCGTATCCTGTTGAGTTAAGCGAATCAACAAAGAGTAAATCCTGGTTTAAGGTTCGTGATGATCGCGGTGAATACTTCTGTAGCGGAATAAATGGCGGTATCATGGGCCGTGGTGCAAATATCATCATAGTTGATGATCCCACCAAAAACATTGAAGAAGCACGCAGCCCCAGAACCCAAGAAAAACTTGAAAGCCTGTTTAACACTGTGATTAACTCCAGGAAGGAAAAAGACCCTTACACCCGCCAACAGGCCGGTGTAGTGGTTATACACCAACGCCTTGACAAAAACGACTTAATCGGTATCATCTTACAAAGCCGTGAATGGATTACAGTTGAGGAAGCACTGCCAAGGTTACGCCGTGGAGAACATTTAGGCCAAACATGGGTTTATCTACGTTTACCGGAACTGGCAGAGGAAAACGACATTCTGGGCCGTCAACCTGGTGAAGCTCTTTGTCCAGACTTGAGAACTCGTGAAGAGCTTTTACAGATTAAGAAGGATATTGGAGATGAAGATTTTCAAACAATTTATCAACAGGATCCACCTTCCAGGAAGGGAAAATTCTTCTCAGAGAAAGATTTCCATATTGTGGAGAACCGTCCACAAGGCATTATCCAGGAAGTTATGTGGTTTGACCTGGCCGGTACCAAGTACCCTGATGAAACGCCAATAAGCCAGCGTGGTGCCTCAACTGCAGGTGTGAAACTGGCCTTAACCCGGGACCGCCGCCTTTTCATAACTGATCTATTTGAGATATGGGAAGAGGAACCGGAGGTAATCAAGGCCATTACTAATTATGCCAGGCTCCATAAAAAGACCAAAAAAACCGTTAAATATTGCATACCACAAGACCCAGGCCAGGCCGGAAAAGGCCAACCAAAACACTTCCTAATCAATCTGCCAGGATACAACTTTGAAGGCATCAAGGAAACTGGCAACAAAGAGGCCCGGGCAGAAGCCCCTAAAAACTGGGTAAAAGTAAATGGAATCTATGTGGTAGCCCATCCTCTGGCAGAACGTTTTATTAAACAATGTGCGAACTTCCCAGATAAAAAACAAAAAGACTTTGTGGACGCATTCAGTGGCTCTTACAGTGAGTTAGACATCCCCGAAGAGGAACCAGAACAGGTAGCATTTGACCCAACCCTCATGGGCAGCAGCATATGAAAGTGAAAAGGAGACATGAAAAAGATGGCAGTAAGTGATAATCCACCTATCATAGGAAACGATTACTCAGATCAAGTCCTTGAAATGGTTCAAAGGATGGATCCAATGTTCCAATTCTGGAATATTCTCCAGATGCTGGATATGCCCGCTGCGGATGAATGGGAATTACTCTTACATTACACCCGTGGAGGCGCACAGCCATTCATTGACCTACAAAACTACATTGACCTGGGTGTGGGTTGGAACCTGAAACCCGTGGGATTTGAAGATGAGGAGGATGGAAAAGAAGCCAAACGTGTTGTAGATGAAAAATTCGTGGAAATGGACTTTTATACAACCATGATGATGTTTGCAACATACTTCCGAGTACTGGCCCGATCCGTCATAATCAAGACATATAACGGCATGGGAGAATTCTACAGTAACAAATTTGCAGGTGTTACCGGTGCAGACTGCATAAACCCCATGAACATAACCATGGACAGCGTAAGGGCCGTGATGAAAGACCAAACCGGAACCGTTCAATACCAACAAAAACCAATCGACGGAGTCAGTGGACCATCATTCACCCAAGACCGGGTGATCTACAGGACTCAAAACAACCTATCCAAAAAATCTGTATACGGCCACTCTGCCATACAAAGGGCCTTAACAGACCTTAGAACCTTAACCCATTTCCCAAGATACAGGTCCAAATTGGGTAATATTTACAGTCAGGTACTGCAGACCATCAAAATAAACACAAAAGACATGGGAGAAGGCCCCATGAAGGATAAAATCTTATCCTCTGCAGAGGAAGCCAAAAAATACCTTAATGACTCCGCTACCTACTACCAAAAAGTAGTTGATCGTGGTGGTACAAGTGCTGGTTTTGATTGGATGGATATTGAACAGTCCAGTTTTGCGGGTAAAGAGGTTAAGATGGTTGAACTTGAACAGCAAACCCTAGAAAGTATTGCGTTTAAGTTCGGTGTACCTTTAACATTACTAGCTTATGCACAGAGTCAAGTTGTGAACAGAGCAACCCTGGAAGCCTTAACAGATGTGTTCATAGCCAAACAAGAAAATGGTGTGCGTAACTCAATTTACACTCCGATAATCCAGAACACAGCCCAAGAAGTTTTAAATCAGAACGACATCACAGAGGGACGCCTTGAAGTACAGTACAATCCATTTTTATCTAAGAATCTTCTAGAAGCTGCTCAAATTATTGCTGCAGTATGGCCTACCGGTGCCATAAGCCGACCAGAGGTCCGTGACATGATAAACTTACCCGCCGCTGTTGACCTTGGAGGGGATGAATGGAAAGATCTTCAACCAATGCCAAGCCCCCAACCTGCAGCTGCAAGTGGTGAGAAAGTACAGCTCAACATTGTAAAAGATGCACTTAGGGACTATGGATTAATTAAAAAACTCACTGGAGGTGTGAGCGTTGTATGAACATCCACGCTTCAAAGAGAAAAAGACCAGAACGAAGCACAAACCCCAATATAATGATAAGGCTAAACGGTTTAAGAAATTAGTCGAAATGGACCTGAAAAAATGATTTAATTCTTTTTTTACAAGGAGGTTTATAAAGATGGATGAATCTTCAGTATTTGCTTGCAGTGTTGTTGCTCTATCTTTATTCTGTGTATTCCTACTTATTTTGGCTGCAGTGGGTGTTGTTTGGCTTATCTTTCAGTTTATGGCCTTTTCAATATAAAGGGATGATTCTATATGAAATATATAGCAGTTGATGAATCCTTTTTTGATAAATTACTTCTCAAAGCTTATCCAGCCACTAAAACTCCATGCCCTGGCTGTTTAAAGAAAGATTTGACGGAGGATGACTTTGAACCTGATGAAACCCTTGGTGATGGAACACCTGAGAAAGGGGAAACCGACCACAGAAAAAAGTTACTGGCGGCCCTGATGGCGTTTTGGATTGCTGGAAAAGTTGCCATAACCCAACCCAATGTTGAAACAGAAATGCAAAAAGCGGCCGATGACTATGTGAAAGAGGTCACACCCCAACTTAAAACAAACATTGAAAAACAGTACACTCGAGGAGTTAGAGAAGCTAATGGTTACATTAAAGGGGCAGGCCTTGCAGCATTACCCACACCAGACACTGGTCGGGAAACCGCACTGATAAAACAACAGTTAAACAATGCTCAGGACATAGCCGACCGAGTAACCTCAAAGGTAGGTTTACAGGTACAGTTTAACAATGTTCAGGACTTTTACGCCACCCATGAGAGCGAGGTTAACATTGATGGGATCTTCCAGGAAGCCATCAACAGATCTGAATCCATGGGGATCTATGGTTACGTGGAAGCCTACAAAGGAGGCGCCCTGGATCAATACCAAAACGCCATCACAGCTTATAACATTGAAATTAAGATTCCATGGACAACCTGTGAAGACAATGGAAATTGTGATAGTGACTCTCCGCCATGTGGTGAATGTACAGATAACGCTATAGATGGTCCTTACAGTCCAGATGAATTCCCAGAATCACACGATAAATGCCGCTGCAATGTTCCAATGGCCGAACCAGTTATTACAGGCTTTGCCATGTCAGAACCCGCCACGGCTGAATCTGAATAAAAATTTTTATCCTATTTTTGTATTGGTTATGAAGGGAGGTGAGAATTTGAAGTTTTACTTCTCAAAATACCGAGATAGCACCAAAAATAAGCATAGAATGTTTTGGGTGTGTTTAAGAGGAAAACCACACATTATACTCAAGTTATAATCTAAAAACTTTTTTTTAAAATTTATGGAGGTGAATAAGCACCATGAAAACATTAACAAAACCATTTACAGTTAACCAGCCACCAACAACATTTAAGAAGGAATTTAACTTCAAAATGCCCCTTGTTAAAGCTTATGACGCTTATGATGAGGCAGAACAAAGAAACGCTTACCACATTCAGTTCGGAATCTCCAGCGATGAAGAGGATCTGGACAATGAACAGATGACCGACAACGCTCTGGAAGACATTGTAACACAAGCCAAAGGCATTGGATTTAACGGTCTAAACTACACTGGCATTAACATTGATGATTATCACATTGACGGCCTAAGAAGCCTGATAGGTCCTGTTACAGATTCATGGGTTGAGAAGAATGGTGACGAAAAGATCGTAATGGTAGACCTAAAAGTTCGCAGTGAATGGGAGAAAACCATCCGCGACATCGTAGATTCAGGAATGGCCCTGGGTGGATCCATAACAGGCCGGGCAACAAAACGCTTACCAATGACCTCCAAAGGAATTTCACCAATAGATGGCGTTCAACTCTTCAAAGCCGCCCTAACAGATATACCCAGTGCCTGGATGACAAGAGGAACAGCCCGGGCAATTCAGAAGGCTTGTCCTATCTGCAGTCAAATAAGGAAATCTTTAACTGTGGACCTTGAAAAGGTGAAGAAAACAGACTATGAGGTTAATCAAACCTGTATGCAGTGGGCTAGAACTGCCATTAAAAATGGTGATATTGACAATGGTTCATGGAGTAAACCCAGCTTTTCAGACTTTGACAATGACATCGAGAAGTACAAGAAGGTTGCCCTGGCCGTACACCCAGACCTAGACCCAGAACTGGCTGGTAGTTATGGTTTTGAGATAGGGAAAGGCAATGGTAAAGTTTCACGTCAAGGTGTGATTGCTGCTAAAACTGCAGCCGCCGGTGCAATGAGTTCCAAAGGTAAAAACAAGGCCCTTTATGATGCAGCAGATGAACTTTTACAGCTTATTGATGAACACCAAGCAGATGAGGAGAAAAAGAAGACAATTGGAGGTTATAAAGTGAAAAATAAACTAAAAAAAGATGTTATAGGAGTGGATGACGCCTTTGAAACAATTCAATCCGAGGTAGGAGAAGAATTAGATCGTCGATACGGGACCCCGAACGCATACGGAGGAATCAGCAGGGATTGTTACATAGCCTGGACAACACCGGACTTTGTGATAATATGTACCTATGATGGGGATTACTTCCAGGTACCATTTACCAGGACAACTGGAGATGATGGAGACATTGATGTAACACTAGAAGATCCTGTACCTGTAACTCTACAGATGGTTACAAAGTCCCTGGAAAATGTTGCTTGGATGGTTAAATCTGAAAAACCCGAATTAAAGAAAACATTACCAGACGGCCTGGATGAATCATTTGTAACAAAACTAAAAAATCTTGGAGAGGATGGAAAACAGTTCATTAAAAATCTTTTTGGCATTGAAGAACCAAAACCCGCCCCTGGAGTAAGTTCAGAGCCAACAAGCCCAACTAATGGAGGAGATGGAGAAATGAAGAAAGATGTTAAAGTAGATGACAGGGTAGACGCCCTGGAAAAGAAAGTTGGAACCCAGGAAGACCTTATAAAATCCCAGGGCAAACTCATTGAGGACCAGGGAGCTATAATAAAGACCCTACAAACCGACAACCAGAAACTGAAAAAAGAAACCGCAGACAAGGACCACAAATCCCTAGTTAAAAGTGCTGTGGACCTGCACAAGAAACTCAACCCAGCAGCACACGGTGAACCAGCACCAAATTATACAGAGGAAGACATGAAAAAGGCACTCAAAGAGGACTACGGTTACACTGATGAGGAAATAGAGAAAGATTTGGATGGCTGCTTAAAAGGTGGAGTACGCGTAATGAAGGGGATCCTGAAAAAAGCCCCAAACGGCCAGATGCCAAACCTATTTGATGGTAGCATTGAGAAGGACGCTAACAAATACGCGGATGAAGTTAAAAAATTAAGATCAGACCTTGATAAACAGGGGAGGGAATAAGAATGGCACTTCAAGACTTTAACGATGCACACGAGATCGCCCTGGACCTCACAGCTAGTGAAGTTATACCTGATTACGCGGTGGTCATGATAGACCCCGCTGACAGTACAAAGGTAAAAGTTTGCACCGCAGGTTCAACACCACTTGGTGTTTCGGTTCCATGTGAAGATGAAATGATGCCAGACGGTAACGGCGGATTCGTTAAAAGAACTGGCTGGCAGATAGATGAAAGCCCAACAATCCTTGATTCTGGTAGTGTTTGGGTTAAACTGGCCGGTAACTCTGCATTTCAGGACATTGTAGTTCCTGCAGCAAATGGGGCCGTTGCAACCGAGGCAGCACCAACCCTTACAACACCAACATCCGCTGAAGTAGCAGCCGCCTTTGCAAACCTAAAATTAAGGCTAGGAAAAATCTATAAGGCCGGTAAGGCTGGGGACATTGTCCCACTAAAACTTAAATTATAAGGAGGAATAAGAAATGGGATTTCTACCACAAAAAATAACAGATTACTTTAGCGCAGAAGTTATAAGAGCCTACAAAGCCCCGTTAGTTGGACCAAACCTTATTGCCCGGGGTGAAGACATACCTCCAGGTGTTGGAACCTTAACCAGGAACAGCATTCAGAACTTCACAGGTAAAGCAAAGAGAGGTTACAAGATTAGGGAAGTGCCAAGGGAAAGTTCGGAAGGAGAACCTAGGACCGTTAAGGTTATAGAACACACTTACGGTTTTAAGTTCCACAAACAGACCCTTGACGCTTACCAAAGGATGGGAGTTACAGCTCTTAACGGTGAAGATGCCAGACAGTCTGGAAGGATTGTGAGTGAAAGTTTGGATGATGTCATCTTTAATGGTGATGCCAATAGGAACGTAAAAGGTTTGTACAAAGACGCCAGCGCCACCCCACTTGTATTAGATGATGGTAAAGCTTGGAACCAGGCCGGAACCACAAACGCCCCAGATGACACAATTGTTGAGGCCGTGGGAATGCTCGCAAGCACACAGCTTTACACAGGACTTTCAATGAAACTGGCCTTAGATCCTCTAAGTTATGGACAATTACTTAGAAGGGTACCAAATACAGGCAGCACTTACCTAGATTTCATTGCTAGGATTCCTCAGTTCAAGAACGGGGTAAACGACATATACCAGACAACAGGTTTAGCTACAGGTTGTGGACTTCTTGAATACTTTGGAACAGATGTTGCAGAAAGAAACGTGGAATGGGATATAAACACCTTCCCAGTCCAGCAGGGAATGCCCGACAAGGACAATATGATCTACTACAACACTGAAACCTACCAGGCCCAGGACATATTCCACACCGACGCCATTATGCAGTTAAGAAACCTATACGATGCAGCATAAAACCAGGGATTATAATTTATCCCTAGTTTTCTTATGTCAAGGAAAAGGAGGTTAAAGTGATGGCTAAAGTAAAGAGTAATGCGGAGATAGACCTGGAAATCCAGAAATTGAAAACCCAAAAAGTAGAGAACCATCTAAGGGATGAGGCCAACAAAATTAAGGCCATAAAATGCCCTAATTGTGGTAAAAAGTTGGGTTTAAAACCAAAATCCTTCATGAAAAAAGATGGTAAGGCCATAACTGTTGAATGTGAATGCGAAACTCTAGTTTATGTCCTAGTTGATTACAGGGATTCCCCAGAAACCGAGAACGCCCGTATAGTTGTCAAATCAAAGGGCCACGCCTGGGAAACCCAGCGCCCAGCCACTTGGAAAGATAAACACGCCCTAAAATGGTATAATCTACAAGTTGAAGCCATAAAAGAAGATAAATGCACACTCCCAGAGGAAACCCAGAAATTGATTAGAGCTTTTGATGCAGCATTAAAACAGACTGCAACACCCACAATCACAGAATCTAGAAAACCAGAAGGATAAAAACTTTCTTGGAGATGTGTTTGATGGCGGAAGATTACGACCTTTGCAAACCAATAGATGTCCAAGAAGAGGGACACGTGGATCAAACTATCATGGACGCCCATGCGGATGATATAGCATGGCACATATCAGATGAATCAGAGGAAATACTAACAACAGTTAATCCCAATGTAACCAGCACAGACCGCCACGCCAGAAAAGCTGTAGCATTTGCAGTTCTTTCATGGATGCAATCACAGGACCTTATACCCTCAACCACAGACCCAGTCATGGTAAAAGATGGAGATTTCCAGGTAACATACACCAAAACCAACGATGCAACCACCGAAAACAGCGAAAGAAAAAGCTATGAAGAACAGGCCAAATATCACAGAGCCTTTATCACACCAAACGTGATAGGTTCTGATCCAGATATAACGGCCACACCAGGGTGGAGTCCAAGATGGTTCTAACAAAGGCAATTCATGACTTTGAACAACTTGTGGCCCGTTACGGTACAGATGTAACAGTTGTTTACCGAACCCCAGAACTGGATAAAAACGGTGATAAAGTCCGTGATAGTAAAAATAAACCAGTATTCACTGAAACAGTTTTAAATCTTCGTTGTATGCTGCATATCATGGATGGAACTGAAAGCCTCGTGAACAATGCAGTCTTACAACAGGGTGATGCAGCGGCACACTTCATGTTAAAAGATGCCGCTAACCTGAATAAAGACAGCACCTTGAAAGTGGATTATGGAAACGGTTTGACATATACTTGGAAGATGTTAAAACCAATGCCAAAACACGTTTACATAGCTGTACAATTAAAAACCGAGTGAGCAGGTGTTTTCTTATGGGATTTATAAGATTGAACATTGAAAAAAATGACCTTGAAAGCTCCATAAAAGCCAAGGAAGAGGAACTACCCGACAAGGCCGCAGACACAGTTCTAACTATTTCTAATATCCACGCATCAGCAGAGGAAGTCTTATCTCCAGTCCGAACCGGCCAGAACAGGGATGAAACACTAGTTGAAGCTTCTGGTTTAACAGGTTGTGCATGGCCAGACAGCGACCACGCCCGTTGGATTATTGAAGGAACAGAACCACACATAATACAGCCAGTTGAGGCTAAGGCCCTTTACTGGCCAGGTGCGGACCATCCAGTTATGCTGGTTCATCATCCAGGAACAGCTCCAAATGATTATGTACAAGAGGCCATGGATGATACAGATGCTGCAGTTGATGAACCTATAAGTGAATTAGGTGATTGGGTGGTTGACTTATGATTGATGAACTGGAACAGATAATCTGTGATTGGTTAAAAGTAAAGGCAACCTACAAGGGCAGTGCCGGAGTTGATATTACTGCAGTTGGTCCATTTGAAGACCTTGAAGACCGCAACGCAATTGTCACCCTTCAAGAGCCATGCCAACAGGGCGCTTTAAACAAAAGCATGAGAAATAAAGTAAACCTTGTTACCGCGGGCGGATCCATAACCTTCTTATTTAGACGTTATGATGAGGATGCCAAAACAATTGAAGATGCAGAGGACCGGAACAGCGTTGTACCAGATGTTGTATTTGGAAATCTGCTTAAAGACAACCGATTGAGTGGTAAAATACCCGGCGTAATTAATCCAGTTTACCTTACCTCGGATAGGCGTCTTCTCATGGAAGTTAACAGTGTGATCTATTACCTTTCACGCCTGGACTTCCAATATAAAGGACCTTGGATTTACTCTAAGAATGGTTAAAACTTTTTAGATTTTTTTTAGAATTTTAGATCCCCCTAGCTTGGGCTATGAATCATTAGGAGGTGTTAATCTTGTCTAAAATGACAAAAACAGAATTAAACAGGACTATTAAACGTTATTGTGAGAATAAAGACTTTGAAACCGCAAAGAACTATATTTGCAGTCACGGCCCTTTAATCCAGGGCTTTGATATTGAAGATGCACTAAAAAAGGTTGCTGAACTGGAAAATCCTAAAAAGGAGTTACCTAAAAAGGAAAAAGAAAAGAAGGAGAGTGAATAAAAAATGTATGAAGATATAAGCCTGGAAACAATTTTAATGAATGACAGTGTTGGTTTTGTACTCGGTGTACCACATGCCCTAGAAGCCCTAACCGGTACCATTGACGGAACCAACAAAAAATTTACTTTCGCAAACCCCCCACTATTTCCTAGAAGTTGCCTGGGAATAATTGCTCAGCCTCAGGACGTGGACGTTTACGGAGTAAAAACTAATGTTAACACTAAATTAACAGTTTCCAAGATAGATGAAGTAATAGACGCCGCCACCGGCGACTCAATCGATGGAGCAATAGAACTTGACACCGCACCCGCCGCTGCCAGTGCAGACAGCATAGTTGGAAATTACGTTGAAGAATTAGAACCCTTCGTAGCCCAGGACGTAACACCAACCGTTAAACAGACAACCAAAACAGTTGGACGTCTAAGAAGTACTGATCAGATGTATGGGTACGGTACGATCGATGTTCAAATCAAATCAAATCAAGTCATGGGTAATGACAGTATCAAACAGATCCAGAAACTCATGTACGACCCTTACACTCCAGATGTAGGTCTAACTGTTCAAACAGGTTACGATGTCCATGAAATGGTGCCAAAACCAAAAGTCCTCTACGGATACATTCCATTTGAATTAGATGATGAAGTATTAGGCCGCTTCTACTTCAAACAGTGCAGATTAAGCCCAATAATCCCCGGTGGAAAAGCAAACGACAACGCAACCTACGCCTTAGACATGTCAGTACAGAAAAAACCGCTCTTATTACTACCTAAAGAAAATTAAATTACTTTACTATTTTTTCTAATTTTTTTTTAAGATTAAAAAAAACTTTTATATGGAGTTTGATTTAAAAATGAACACTGAAATTGAAATTCCAAAACTATACAGAACCGAAACACTCGATATTAACGGAAATAAAGTCGAAATAAAAGGCTACCGAGGCAATGATTATGCTCACGTTCGCACACTCGAAAAAATAGGTACAAGAGTCAGCGAACTATCAATAAAACTGAATAGGTTAACTACAAATAAAACAGAGGATACAACTGATTCCGACTGGTCAAAAGATGAATTAAAAGAACTGAATAAATTACAGAATGAAATGATTGATATAAAAGCAGATATGCAAAAAATTGTTTACATACTTGCTCAAAGAGGGATCAAACGTTTCTATTATCCTGGTTTGAATACTGGAGAGATAGACAAAAAACCAGACATAGAAGTTGACGAGGTAGACATTACACGGATCCATCAAGTCATGGCAAAAATATCATCAGATAATCCAGACTTCAAAGGTGATGTGAAGGGGAAAGCAGGAAAAAAGGGAAGAAAAAAGAAATAAGCCTCCAAGAGGACATCCAAAACTTCCGCCAACTAATCGCAGGAATAGCCTACAACTCAGGATGGACACTAGAATACACCTGGGAACTAGAACTCACAACAATAAATGACATAATACAATCACAACAACCACCAGAAAAACATGAACTAGACCCAGAAGAGGCTGAAGCGGAAGTTAAACGAATTAAAGAGAAGAACAACAAACTAAAAAGGGATTTAAGGGCAAAAATGAAAAAAAGCAAAATATGTGAGGATTCAAGCAAAGTAAACTGAGTTGGAACTATCATTAAAATTATATGTTCCCAGTTTACTAGCAGTATCTTCCCCTAACACATCAATTCTGCGTTGTTTTAAGTTAGGATTACTTTCAACAAGCTGGACGATTTGATCCTGATAACTTGTGATATCTGTTTGAATTGAGTATATTTGTGGTGCAGATGTTGACTGGAAAGTTAAAGCCACTGCCAAAGTTCCACTTGATTGCATATTTTGGAAAGTCCGTATAGAGATGTTATCCCATTGATCAACCTCTTGGAACTGTTTGGAACGTAGATCTGCATATTCCTTAGAAGGTTTGTCAGGAGCATAATAAGACATAGATTGAAATTCCTTAATGGCTTTTTCAGTATAATTCTGACTTTCTTCTGTTGACTGAATATCAGAATCTAAAGGTTTATTCAACGCATCCACCTGTGAAGAAGCAGCTTTAGCATTACTAATATCTTTATTAGCTTCACCAAAATGATAATTATACATAGCAGAAGCATAAGCCGGATAAATAATAAAAGCTCCAACAAGAATCAAAACAAAAACAGAACAACCAATCACAGCTAAAGATTTCTTAGTAATCTTCTTTTTAGGCAATTCATCACTAAAATTTGTATCAAGATTTTCAACATATCTTAAAGTTCCACCACACTCACATTTATCACTAAAATCCTCAGGAGATTCCCCTTCTTGTAGTTCATAGGAACCACCACACTTATCACACTTCAAATAACCCACTTAATCACCTCCCCGTACTTTATGAATTAATCTTATCAAATTATGTATATTTCTTTCTATTTCTTTCTAAATCCAAAAAATTAGAGAAACGCAAAGAATGAAATTTAAAAGTTATTTTCCTTTAAAGCTGGTTACAACACTTTCAAACTCTTTGTGGGTGGTATTGAATATATTAGGATCTTGGGTTATGGCCATAGGAGAACATGTTAACCTTAATGTATAAACTTTAGTTCCCTTCTGTAACATGACTTCTTCTACAACTTCATGAGGGGAATTCAAATACCAAGGGGATGCATCATAAGTAGCCACATCAAAACCATTCATGCCATTCACTCTGATTGTTTTGTTTATCAATACTTTGAATTCAGGGTCACTGACTAGATCTTTATCCTCAAAATATGATTCATTTGGGAAAACTTTGCTATTGGTAGACATAAATAAGTCACGAGAACTGTTCAAATTGTAATCAATAGATTCATTTTCTGGACCACTTATGGCAATATTAACTTGATGTTCCAAGTTAGAATAATTTGGGACTAATACAGAAGTAGTTTCATATGAATTATTTGTGTCAGTTTCCTTAGTCCAATTATTAGGATAATTAAATGAATAATACTGGTTATTATATGCCGTTGAAGAGGATCCAAACATAAAAAAAGCCACCAACGCTAAAACAACAATTAAAAAAACATATTTCATTAATTTCATTTAACTACCTCTATCCTTTTTAGGTACAAAACCACCAAACATCCCAAGAATACCGATGAAGCACAAGCCTATACCTAACAATATTAAAAAAAATATATCTTCTGTATAACCATAATTAAGAGATTTCCAATCACAAAATACAAAATAAAAACAGGATAACCCTAATATAAACGGTATGCCCCCAGCAATTATATTCACAACTATCTCTCCTTTATCTCTTCTTCTTTTTATTTCCCAAGGAGAGCCTGCACCAATTTTACGGTTAGTATCATTAAAATCATTGTATCTGACAAATTTTATGTTTCCACCGCATTCACATTTCCCGCTGAATTCATCTGGATGGTCTTGTGGTTGGATTTCATAGTAGCTACCGCATTTGGTACACACTAAATATCCTATTTTCATTTTTAAGATCCTCTCTTTTTAGTTATTATTTTTTCTCATGATTTCTATTATTTACTTTTTTTCATCAAAGCCCAATGGAGTTGAAAGAAATGGGAGATAAAACCCTTGGTATAACCACAGAAATGAATGTTGATGACATCACAGATGGGTTGACCGAGATCGCCGACCAACTTGTAGACCTTCCACAGTCCCAAGATATTGATATAAACTTAACCGGTGATGCCTTAGACCAAGTAAATAGTTTAATTGACAGTTTAACACGTTTAAATGATGAAGAGTCCAACCCTGAAGCAAATTTAGAAGGGAATGCACAAGAAAGTGTTGAAACCCTTCAATCTGACTTAACGAGCATTGATAATGAAATAATAAACCCTGAGGCAAACCTTGAGGGAGATGCACAGGAAGATGTTGAAACTCTCAAATCAGACATGACTGATTTAGATAGTGAAACAGCCAACCCTGAAGCAAATTTAGGGGGAGACGCGTTAGAAAACGTGGAAACCCTCAAAGAGGATATGACCGAGCTAGATGGTGAAGTTGCCACTCCAGAGGCAGATCTTCAGGGGGACGCGTTAGAAAAAGCTGATGAACTAAGAGAAGACCTTGAAGATCTGAACGATACAACTGTAACTCCTGAAGTAGATTCTGACAGTATAGATGAATCGGCTTCTTCAAGTTCAAATGCTGCCGCAGCCATTACTGGGATTACATCAGCCATTGCTGCTGTTGATGTTGAAGCAAAAAGGATGGGAACTGAAAGATCCTTAGAAAAAGCATTGTACTATGAAGGAGTACCAGTTACCACATCCAATGTTAATGCATTAAGATCATCATTAGCTCAGTTAGCTCCTTACATGCCAACTGAAGAATCATCAGAGGGTTTTTACATCTTAGCAAAGGGTTTAAAAAATGCGGATGATGTTGCTGCAGAATTACCAGCTGCTTTTAAATTAATCAAAACTGGAGCTATTGATACAGATACTGCAATGTATGATCTTAGTTCAATCATAGCAACTTATGGATTACACGGCCAAGACGCTGCAGATGTAACTTCTTATTTAAATGAAGCTTTTTTGAATTTAAAAGTTTCTACTCCTACAGAAGCCTTAAATGCATTGACAGGGTCACTTAGAACCTTAAAATCAGTAGGGTTCAATGCAGAAGAAATTACAAATTATATAAGTGCATTCGACCAGGTAGGAGTAAGCGCAAGTTCCGCTGTAAGCGCTCTTACCATTGGTGCTAAATCCCTACAAAAACAGCTTACCTCCACTTCTTATGAAAAATCCAATGCAAAAGTGGCCTTGGATGCAATGCATATTGACGCCAAAAATGCAGATGGCAGTTTTAGAAGCGTTGCAGACATTATGGATGAAGTTACTCAAAAAACTTCTACAATGACGGATGCACAATTTCAGGCAGCTTATGGAATAAGTAAAAATGAAGCTTTAATAGATTTGTTTGGAAGTAGAGGAGCATTAACCTTTGGCCTTCTTAAAGAAAGTGCACAGGATGCAGGACAGGCCACAACAGACTCTGCAAACAAAACAACAGATGCAATGAGCCAAACAAATGCCCAAACAATAACTCTTGGATCTGAAGTACAGAAATTATGGAATAAAATTATAAATTTTCCTTTACCTGATTGGGATTATGAACTTATCGGGAAAATTAGTTTAATCGTTGGAGGTTTAGCAGTAGCAATCCCTATTGTTAAGAAGGTAGGGGGTGGACTACTTGAGATCAAAGATGCTGTTCAAGGTTTAATAAGTAAAATCCAGGAGCTTAAAGGCACTGGGGATATTAAAAATCCTCTTGAAGAATGGGATGAAAAAGTCTTTGGTGATAAAACCGTAAAAGAGACTGTTCAAACTAAGTTTGAGATTGTTTCAGATGAAGCTGGCGAATTGAAGGCTGAAGGTGATGTTAATAGTTTTGTTGAGAAAACTAAAACTAAATTGGGTGAGTTGAAAGAGTCTAATGTTTGGAAGATGCTTTTTGGTGATGAGAAAGGTAGTTTGAATTTCAGTATTCTTGATCAGGCTGAAGCTAGGATAGGTTCCTTTGTTGATAATACAAAGTCCAAATTGGCTGAATTAAAAGGTGCCATATCAACCGGACTTGATGAAGGTTATGAGCATTATTACGGTGGTTCTGAGTCAGCTTCTGAGTCTTCTGAAAATTTAGATAAAGTAACTGGGAAAGTTAAAGAGTCTATTAACAAAGTGGATGGATTTCTGGATGAAGGCTATGAATATTATTATGGCACCTCGAATAATGTAGAGAACACTTCTTCTGAAACATTGGACAAGATAACTGAGGATGTTGAGGGTGCAAAAGACAAGATCGGTGAAATATTAGACAAGGGCTATGAACACTATTACGGTAAAACGGGATCCTTCTTAGATGATGAAGAGGGTGCAATTAGGGGTTTTAATCTTGATGATCTTGTGAATAAGGTTTCATCTGCAAAAAATAGGATAAGTGAAATCCTTGATGAGGGCTATGAACATTACTATGGGAATAATGATAAGACCGTAGAATCATCTTCTGAAACCCTGGACAAGATCACCGAGAAAGTTGAGAGTACTAAGGATAAAATAGGTGAAATACTTGATGAGGGTTACGATCATTACTACGGTAAAACTGGATCATTCCTTGATGATGAGGAAGGCCGTATTCGAGGGTTTAACCTTGATGAGTTAGTTAATAAGGTTGAGGATACCAAAAACAAGATAACTAAAATCCTTGATGAGGGTTATGAACACTATTATGGTAACAACAGTAAAACTATTGAATCTAACTCTGAAACCTTGGACAAAATAACTAGTAAATTTGAGGATACAAAAGATAAGATAGGCAAAATTCTCGATGAGGGCTATGAACATTACTATGGGAATAATGGTAAGGCCGTAGAATCTAATTCTGAGATATTAGATAAGATAACTGGTAAATTTGAGAGTACTAAGGATAAAATAGGTGAAATACTTGATGAGGGTTACGATCATTACTACGGTAAAACTGGATCATTCCTTGATGATGAAGAAGGCCGTATCCAAGGAGTTAGTTGGGATGACCTGGTAAGTAAGGTTTCATCTGCAAAGGACAAGATAACTGGAGTACTTGATGATGGTTACGAACATTACTACGGCGACAATAACAAAGCGGTTGACTCTAACTCGGAAACATTGGACAAGATAACTGAGAAATTTGAGAGTACAAAAAATAAAGTAAACGAAATACTTGATGAAGGCTACGAACACTATTACGGAGACAATAATAAGATAGAAAGTTCATCTTCCGAAACACTGACTAAACTAACCAGTAAAGTGGAAAGTACAAAAGAAAAGATAACTGGAATATTAGACGATGGCTACGAGCACTACTATGGAGATACAAAGAGTTTCCTAGATGATGAGGAAGGCCGTGTAAACACAAGTTTAAGCGATCTATCTTCCAGGATTTCTAGTTTTATCAGTGATACCAAGGCCAAACTTGGTGAACTGAAAGATTCAGATGTTTGGAGTAAAATCTTTGGTGATGAAAAGGGAACCGTCACAGCTGCAGAAGGGAAAGTATCCGGTTTTGTTGATGATGCAAAGGCAAAGATAAACGAACTTAACGGGTACGATGTCTATGATAGAATATTTAAGGACACAGGTGAGGGGGACACTGCTTACAGCAAGATAAGTGGTATTATTGATAATCTTAAACTAAAAGTAGGGGATTTAGATGGTTCAAACGTTTACACCAGGATCTTTGGCAGCGGAACAACCACAGGAACAACCCCAACAGTAGGAAGTGGAACTGAAGAACCCAAAACTATTGAAATGACAAAAAACAGTGAAGGCACCTATGAGCCAGATTGGTCTGGAACTGGTGGTTCATCTTCAACAGGATCTGGTGAATCAATATTTGACAAGATCAAAGGAGGAATAAAAGGCACCCTAGGAAAATTACCTGGTGGCGGTGAAATTGTAGATACCCTCCTTAACGGTTTATATACATCAGCTAAGGTAGGAAGTGGAAAAGCCGTAGGTTACAGCCTAGGAACCACCCTTTTTGACATGCTGAACATGGGAGCTGCAGATGCAGGCGTATTTTTAGGTATGGATCTTCCTGGAAACCCACTATGGAACCTTGAAAATAACCAGCCCCTCATAGATTGGGATCCAATAAACCAGATGAAAAAAGACATAGGAAATGCAGGGAACAAAAACGTTCCCGGATCCTTGGCAGATCAATTAAACCTCCCCGGTTGGTTGAAAGGGCAGGGAATTGACTTAGGTTCTGCAAGTCTTGGAGGTCTTGGGAATCTTGGTTCCTTAGTTTCTAATGGTTCTATGTCTATGGGGGCCGTTTTAGGGTTTAATACACCATCCGCCCCAGATTGGGATCCAATTAACCATCTAAAAACAGATTTAGGCAATGCAGGAAACAAGAACATACCGGGTTCACTTGCAGATCAGTTGAACTTACCTGGTTGGTTGAAAGGCCATGGTGTGAGTTTAGAATCAAGTTATAAGATGCCTAAAATTAGTTGGTCTGGTCTTACTTCTGGTTTGGATGGTGCCAAAACTACGGTGCAGACTAAGTTAGGCCAATTGCAGCAGTATGTAAGTAGTAATGTAACTTCTAAACTTCCAAAAGTGAACTGGAGTACAATCCACCAAGGATTAGACGGCGCTAAAAGCACAGTTCAAGGAAAATGGGGCCAGTTAAAACAATACGTATCCAGTCATGCCCCAAATACGAAATTGAATTGGACTACAATTCATCAAGGTTTAGATACTGCTAAGAATACGGTTCAAACCAAGTGGGGTGGTTTGCAGCAGTATGTTACACAGCACACTCCTAAGGTGAAGGTCCCTACCTGGGCCGATGTTGAAAAGGGTTTGGACCCTGCTAAACAGTGGGTTCAGAATGAGTGGAATGCTCTTAAAACTTATGTTGAAAGCCACGTTCCAAAGGTTCCAATCCCTAAATGGTCTGATATTGAGAAAGGAGAACATGAAGCCGTTCAATGGGTCCAGAATGAATGGAATAAATTCATGCAGTGGCTTGGAACCCTTCCTGGTAAAATGGAAAATTATGGTGGCCAGATAGTCCATGGTTTGGAGGAAGGAATTTTAAATGGTATTCCGGGTTTAAGGTCAGCTTTGAGTGTTATTCAGGGAATGACTGAAACCCACAGTCCACCTAAAACCGGCCCTTTAAGCAATGTTTCTGCTGGAAACTGGGCGAACTGGGGTAATCAACTCATAAATGGCCTTAGCAGTGGTTTATCTTCTGGTTTTGGCGGTTTGGATGTGAACCTGGAATCAATAACTAGTAAAACCTCTAGTTTCCTGGCCAGTATGCAGTCAACCTCTTCTCACTTGTGGAGTACTGGTTTATCCATGATAAATAACCTGTCTGGTGGTATCACGGCGGGTTTACCTAATTTAAGTTCTGTTTTTACCAGGATTTCCAACATGTTTCCACATTCCCCACCAAAAGAGGGACCATTAGCAACCATTAAGGCAGAGAACATGAAGTCTTGGGCTGCAAGTCTGGCCCAGGGTGGAGTTGCAGGTTTATCACGATTCACAGGTTATATGGATGAGATGGTGCAGCTCCCAAGACTTTCAAACCTCTCAAACCCAGGCCTTACAAAAGCCATTAACAGTTCACAGGTGGGTCAAACAGTTATTTATTTAACCGTACAGGATGGAGCGGTTCAGGTAAACGGTAATGCTGATAAGAATGTTGTGAATCAGGGTGGGAACCTTTTAGGTAATAGTATATCCTCAAGCCTGCAGAAAGGCGCTGTAACTAACGGTTTGAAGCCAACTGTGATTTTAAGGAGGTGATGTGTGATGGGTTATGGTGATTGGACTATAAATGGGATAACTCCAAGGTGGATAACTGGTGGGGATGATAGTGCCAGCGGTGTTGATTGGACTGAATTTCCCAAGGTGACTTTGCATTGTGCGGCTTATCCTGATGATTTTTATGCTGATGCGAGGGATGAGATAGAAGCATTCAGGGCCATTGCTGCAGATGTTATCAACAATAAACCACTCATGAATGGTGGGACGGATCTTCAGGTTTCACGTGACGGCCAGATCGTCACGATAACAGAGGGGAATAACTCCTGGCAGGGCGCCCTTTACTATCCTCAGTTTATTGAGACTGAATTTGCGGATCAGTTGATTCAGTGGGATCTTATTTTTGAGTTGCAGTTGGTGAATCTCCCGGCTTATGCGATTTACAGTCCAGATTACAGATTGTATAGGAATATTGATTATCAGTGTTGGACTAAGGATGTTCCGGCTCAGACTGGTGGAACGGTTAGTGCTTTCCCTGGGACCGTTTCAGATAACTCTATACCAAATGCGACGTGGGGGTGGGTCAACCAAGGCCTCATTGAGGGTGCGGATGGTTACACGGCCCACGCAACAAATGATTCAGGTAGTGTTGGTGGTTCTAAGCAGTTAATAGCAAGCAACTTCGGATTTAATATTCCAACTGACATGGTTGTGAGTCGTGTTCAAGTTAAAATCTGTTATGCAAATAATAGTAAGATTAGAAGTCCCTATTTCAACATTGCAAAGCACTACATAACTATTGCTGGGGCGGGCATGTATTCCCCAGTGGATGAGGCCATTAAAGATTACGCCCAGGGAACCGACCCTTCCAATATGCAGACCATAGTTCTTGATAGTTTAGATGGGTCGCTCCCTTATTTCTCAACAGACCCTTCAGCATACAATGATCCAAATTTCACCGTGAGCTACTCTGCCACCCTGGATAAATATAAAGAGGTTTGGGTGGATTACATTCAAGTAATCATCACATATGTTCCAAAGGACCAGGATATGAGTTCTGATCCTAATGCTGCAGGCCGTGAAATCGGAATCATGACAATAACCGAGGACAGAGCAGTTAAACAGGTTGAAGTTCAAGGAAACGCCTGCAACCTACCCGCCACGCTCACCGTAAACGGAAATACTCAAAGCTGGCATTACAGCCACGACCACAACACAGATGACACTGGGGAGGATGGCCTAGAAACTTTAACCTTTACCATTTCTCCACCATCCATGATTTTAAGCTTTTTAACCAGTCAGCACCTGGCGCCTGTGGATGGCGTAAACTCTGCTGCGTTAAACAGTGGTTGTTATTTGAAACAGGTTAAGGTGGTGTATGAATAATGGACCCTTTTTATGTTTTGGATGATGCTGGGAATCCTATTTCTAATCTTCTTTTTCAAAGTGTATATGCGAACACTGAAACAGGCGATCAAATTATCCAGGTTGGCAGTGACGTAAATGACTTATCCAATGTAGTTATTCAAACTTATCCAGTGGATTCAAGCCTTATACCTAACAGTATGAGAGATGCAAGCGCAGAATCATATAAATACGTTGAATTAAGCTTAAATGAGGTTGGATATTCTAATAAAATCACAATTGACTCTATTCCTTATGGTACATATAAAAAGATTTATGTTAAATTGGATGTTCCTGATTATGCGGATGAAGGAAACTTTCTCTGTGGAATAAAAGTCACAGCAACCTACTTAAACTAAACTATTATTTTTTTACTTTTTTTTCTGGAAACTGATTTTAAGGAGCTGAGAAAGATGGCGAATAATACCGAGGTAAATGGGTTGATCTATGTAGTCAAAAATAAGATAAATGGAAAATGTTATGTAGGTCAAACAATCCAAAAATGGCCACAACGTAAAAATGAACACCATTCTAAGCCCCATCCTAATTCTGCAATAGAAATGGCTATAAAAAAATATGGAAAAGAAAACTTTTCATGGAAAGTCATAGAACAAAAAATAACAAATCAAAACCATTTAAATCTTCTTGAAAAATTTTATATAATATATTATAATTCAAGTGTGGATAAATGGGGTTATAATATAAGAGAAGGCGGATCTCATGGCCGTTTTTCAGAAGAAACTCGAAAAAAAATGAGTAAATCACATAAAGGGGGAAATAATTCCATGTGGGGACGAAGACACCCTAAAAAAACTATTGAAAAAATGAGTAAAGCCAAATATGGTAAACATCCTGGAGCAACCTTTGATAAAAGAGGGAATCCTGAAGGAAGACCTTGGCAATGTAGGATTTCTTTTAACCGGAATTGGAAATCATTAGGATATTATCAAGATCCAATTACTGCTTCTTTAATCCATGATTTAACTAAAAAAGCAATAGGGGAGTGTTAAAATATCGATAACGAATTATGATGGAATAATAAACGCAAGAGCAAACGGTGGAGCAGACGACCCAATATATATAAAAAATACAAACATAACACCCGCCGCAGCTGGAAACTGGTTATCCCTTTTACGAAGTGCAGGAAGCCCCGGCCCAATGGTTGGAACAGCAGGAAACAATGGAGGTATTATGAATGAAACCGACGCAGGAGCAATACCACTTACAAGCCCAGGTTCAAACGATAAATACCTCCTTAAATGTGGAGTTTCAGTTCCCTCAAATGCGGGGATTGCAGCACTTCTTTTAATTGATGTGCTCTGGCTTGCCAATTATTCCATAGCTTCAAGTCCTGGAGCGATCACAATGCCTTCACTTACACGTTATATAGATGGGAAAGGCGTTCAGATAGGTTGTGCAGTGAATACAGCTCTTTCGAGTGTAACACCAACGGTTACAGTTACTTATAATCCTGCTAGTTCAGATCAGGGAACAGGCCATAGTACCAATACAGGGGCGTTTGCAGCGTCTTTGGCAGCTCCTAAAATGATGCCACTTGCAACTCCATGTTTGCCTTTAGCTGCTGGAGATAGTGGTGTTTCAAGTATAACAAATGTGAATATAAGCGCTACAGGAACAGGAAGTATTGATCTATTCTTATATAAACCATTGGCCATGATACCAACCGTAAACGCAAACTCTATTATCGAATGGGATGGATTCACACAGTTACCTGTTGATAGTGGTAGTAACTGTGGTTGTCTTGGTTTCCTGGCTTTAAGTGGTGGAACATCGGCTTGTGCAACAGAAATGGCTATGTTAAGAACAGTAATGGGATAAATGGGGGTTTTAAATTGATAAATGTTGGAGTTTCACCTGACTACCAGCCAACCCCTACAGGTTTAAACCCAAACAGGCCTTACCGTCTGGACAATGGAATAATCAAAAGGCGTGTTGAACAGGGAAAATGGCTGCCTTTCCAGGCAAATAACCCTCCAGGAACTGTAACTCCTGTTGACCTCCACAAAGGAATCATTTATCCTGAATGGCCCCATGTAGCCATATATGAACAACCCGGGTCCACCGATGGAGAATTAATTAATTACCCTGTTTTTATCACAATTCCTTATGTTTCAGGTTACATGCGAAGCGATTTTCAGGATATAAGGTTTGCAACCCTAGATGGTAGGAAATTGGATTATTGTTTTGTAGATTGTGTGGATGGTGATCATGCCGATTTCTACGTTAAAATCCCAGATTTGTCAGCAAGTCCAGCTATAAATAATATAAAAGTTTACTGTGGGAATTTAAATGCCACAACAACAGCAGATCCAGATAATGTTCCTGCATTTTATAATTCAATGGATAATATTTCAGATTGGACTGTTGTAGCAGGAACTTGGACAAATCCTGGTGCATACACTCAATCTGGAAGTGGTGTGAAAGGTGGAATAAAAATCCACTTTCTTGATGATGGTTCCCCCAAAAATTATACTTTCCGAATACAACGTACAAGTGGATCCAACTGGGGAGGTATCTTATTACGCGGTATCACTGCAGACGCAGGGGGTAATGGTTACGAAAATGGGAATTTATTCCTGATTTACTCTGATCACATAGCAGCATATCTATCCACCAATGGAAACAGTTCGTCCATAGCTTCACGTAATTATACCTTTTCACCTGGTGTTTGGTATAACATCCAAATTACAACCACGACTACAGGTTTTATAGTCAACGTCAACGGCAACCAAGTATTAAACGTCACTAATTCCACTTATCCCACCGGAACCACGATCCGTTTCCTTTCTTACGATCCCGACATGTTTGATGAACTAAACGTCATTCCAACAGCAACCCCACCAGCCACTGGAACCCTGGGCGCCTGGAGTGAAACTCGATATGTTTCAGCCACTGAAAATATAATGGTTCAGGGAAACGTTCTAGGCGATAGTCCTATGAGCGCACCCAAACCAGACGATGACATCGTTTTTGAAGTTGACGGCGTGGAATATGCAGGTTTGGAGAATTTCAATATTGAAAAGAGGGGTAATGATGCTGCCTCCACATTTGATGTGTCCTATTTAACAGCAGATGATTTAATCTTAATGACTGGTCAAGGTATAACATTTAAGGAACGTTATGGTGATAAAGACGGATTTTATTCAGGTGCTATCCAGGATGTAAAAGACAGTAATGTTGACAGCGAAAGAACCTGGACCATAACCGGACGAGACACAGGATCCAAACTCATATCACAACCCTTCACACTAGCTTGCGTAGAATCCAATCCCACCAGCTACACCTCCTACCAGTTATTGGACATGATTCTGGACGGAATGGGCGTTGAACTAGGGCCCTGCGTGGACATAACAGTAACAGGAATTGTAAACCAAAACAATGTCTTTAAAGGCTTCGGGGGTAACTGGGATACACGAGCAGCTGCCTTAAATGACTTATTGGCTTTGGTTAGTAGGGTACTGGGTAAAAATGTTAACTGGTTTATTGATAAAAAGGGCCTTCTTAGAATCTTTTACACAGATGTTCCAGACACGAGCATAGGAATTAGTATTTTAAAAGATAATCCACGGATGTTAAGTTTAGAGGTTGAAGAAAACAGTGAAAACCTTGTAAATAATTTGACCGGTACTGCTGGAGAAAATAATAATATAACGACTCATCTTCAGGATACGGCCAGTATAAACGGTTGGACAGACCCAGACACTGGTTTAATCTGGCCTGGTTACGGTGTGCAAACAGGGGAGCCAATACAAGACTCAACAATAACAAACCAATCAGATTTAAATGCAAAGGTACAAAATGAGTTAAACCTACATTCCAAACCTATTTTCACAGCAACAATTGTTTTAAGCCGATTCCCTGATTGTGAAATGGGCCAACCCGTTTACTTCCCAGATCATTATAAACTCCGAGGAATGACTTTTGTCATAACTGCTATAACCTTAAACGGGGATTCTGCAGACCGTACAACCACGATAGTTGCAACAACTGATCGTTCCATAATTGGCCCTTTAAGTGACTATGAAGCCGTAAATAGCATTGCAAAGTACGCAGTTAAAGAGTATGCACCGTTTACTGCCGTGGTTACGGATGTGGGAAAGAATGGTGTAACAGTGCAGCCGGTGAACGAACCTGGAACAGTTAACGCCCGAAACCTTGGAGGTTAAAAAGGATGACTTCACAAGGAGATAATTCAATTGTCTACACCACCCAGAATGGTGAAAAAGTTGCCATACCTCCAGGAAACGCTCCTTCAATTGGAGATAAGGTTCTGGTTCACCGGCTGCCAGATGGTACCCTTGCAATTCATGGAAATTCAAGTATAAATGTGGGAGACACCGTACTTGTAACACGAACACGAACTGGTGAGTATATTGCAGTTAAAGGTGGAGTGACATCATCAAATTGTGTAAAAGTTACAGATGGATTCCTTAGAGATGTTAACTATCAATATGAGGTAGTTAACTTAGGAACCTTCAACTTTAACTGGGATGGTAAAGCCAGGGTTTATTTAATGCAGTCATGCCAGAACACACCTAATGATACGATATGGGCGGATGATTATATTCAGGTTACAACTTCCAAGGGAACCCTTAATTCCCCATCTTATGATGACTCCAACCATTATATCCAGTCAGGACCGCCCGTAGAGATTACTTCAATGTTAGTGGTGGGGGATAATGAGATCACCATAAACATTTGCGACTTATATGCCTGGTCCATAGGCTGCGCGCCCCTTTACATCGTCCCCTACTACGGATAATTTAACTTATTTCTCTTTTTTGAGGTGAACTAAACATGTGAGTTAGCTACCGCTATGAGCGTTTTTTGAAGTGTTTTGCTTTTTATTTTTAAGCATTTTTTACAGAAATTAAGGAGATGACTTAATGAAAGATTATAATGGATTAAAACTCGGTAAATTACCATTCAAAGAAGATAAACGTGATTTAAAGTTAGCCCGATACATTGATAAAACCGTACTACCCACACCACCGGAAAGCACAAATGATTATGAGGCTTTCGTGGATTATGGAATGTTCCTCAATAATAGCATTGGAGATTGTGCGGTTGCCGGACCTATACACATGCTAATGATCTGGCTTACTCAGGGTGGGAAGAAGCCGGAGTTTGTTGATGATAACGCATTAAAAACTTATGAGGCCATTTCTGGCTACGTTCCAGGAGATGAATCAACAGATGTTGGATGTAGCCTAAGGGATGTCCTGAAGTATTGGAGAAAAGTTGGGATACCTGATAAAAATGGTGTAATGCATAAAATAGGGGCTTTTGTCCAGTTAAACTGTAAGGACCATGAGGAAGTTAAAATCGCCCAGTACCTTTTTAGTGCAATTGATATAGGTTTCATGGTTCCGGCCTATGCCATGGAACAATTCCAGAACGGCGATATTTGGGATGTTCAAACTAAAAACAGTGAGATAGAAGGCGGGCACTGTGTAATCCCTTCAGGATATGGAACAATTAAAATTCTTAAAGTAACAAAAGAAGGACTCTGGGTCATTACATGGGGTAAAGCCCAGTTCATGACCTGGAAATTCTGGGACAAATACGTAGATGAAGCCTGGGCCATACTCGACACAGAATTCCTCAAGAATGGTAAATCACCGGATGGTTTTGACTTGAAAACCTTACAGGCCGACTTAAAAGCTTTATAACCTTTTTTATGGGTGGAATAATGAGGGGGACTAGCATCAGCCTTTTTTTTAACCAAGGATAAATGAGTCATTGGATCATCTGGAGCAACTGGTAACTAAGTCATAAAAAAAGACCGGCCATTCCCTCCTATTTTCCACCCTTTTCTTATAATGAATCAAAGGAGTATATAAAATGATAACATGCACAAATTGTAATTTAAAACTAAATTCCACGGGTGATGATGTAAAAACAGATCAAAGAAGACTCAAATACCTCGGCTATTACACAGGAAAGATAGACGGAGATTACGGTCCATACACTGTAAAAGCCACTGAAGCCTACCAAAAAGCCGTTGGCCTGGTTGTGGATGGTTGGACTGGACCAAAAACTTGCAACAGTCTACTACTACCTTATATATGCCCTTCTAATAACTGTCAAAGTGATAACACGGCCATCATAGCAAAAGCAGCCGCCCTGGGAAACAATGCAACAAACATCTTCAACTGGGTAAGAGATGCCAAAAACTATGTATTCTACAACAACACCCGACTAGGAGCATTGAAAATGTTAACCGCAGCTGGTGGAAATTGCACAGATCTTTCACATCTCTTAGTTGCTCTTTTGAGGGCTGCAGGAATACCTGCAAGGTACGTTCACGGCCTTGTAAACTTCAAAGTAGATGGACAATTAGGCCACACATGGGTACAAGCCTGTCTAAATGGTGGATGGGTTAACATGGATGCCTCAAACAACAATGACCAGATCGGAACCATAGCCGGGACCGTTGTAAAAACCTACGGAACATACAGGGAACTACCATACTAACTTAGGGAAGGTTTAATTTTTACAGTATTAATGTTAAACCAAAGGTAAGAGAAATAAATACGAGTATTGGAGGTATAACTCTTTCTAAAGTTGCTTGATCAATTTTACCAAGTAATTTAGGCCCTAAAAATGCACCTACAACCGTTCCACTGGCAAGGAACAGTGTTAATGTCAGGTCAAATCTTCCTAACAGAAGATAGCCCCCTATTCCAGCTATGGAGTTGAATACAAGTACAAATATGGTTGTACCTATAACCATCATTGCAGGTAGGCCTAAACTGTATAAGCCTGCCTGGACTGGTGGTGTTCCACTTATTCCAAAAATTCCGGCAAGTATTCCACCTGCTACTCCAAAAAAGGATGCTACAAGCCTTTTAGCCCCTGTAAGTGTTACAGTTTTTTTATCATCAATCTTTTTATTTCCCTGTTTTTTAGTTTCTTTATTCGCGGTCTTACGTTCTTTCAGTATTCTTCTTATCATAGGGATGGTCGTTATAATTAACAGAACACCTAATGCTTCTTTTAGAATGGTAGATGGGATCATATTTGCAAGGTAAGCTCCCATTAATGTACCTATTATCCCTCCGATTCCTAAAACTAATCCCGTATACACATCTACATTACCCATGCGGTGATGACTGTAAGCGCCTACAGCTGTAGTGGGTAATACAGTTGCCAGAGACGTAGCAACAGCCACCTGTGGAGTTACACCTAAAAAGATTAAAATAGGTACATATAATCCCCCACCGCCTCCACCAAGGGTACTTACAAGCAGGCCTATGATAAATCCAATAAATGGAAGCAAAATTAAAGTAGTACTCAGCATTTAATTACCCACTTAACTCCTGTTTTTTTTGAACGCCTTGAATCTTTAAGACAACCTTTTTAACAGTTCTTACACTTTTCTTCCTTATCATAATGACATCAAAACCCAAGTTAAGAAATATTTCACTTTTTGTGAATTATATACTAAAATGAAACAATTACCAACTTAAAACTTTCGATTATAAACCCCGTAAATACCACAATTTATCCTCAGTTCTTATTATGAATAAGAAAACCTCTTAAATTCAAAATTTACAAAAAAATAAGGACAAACAAACTTTTAAACTCAAAAATAAACAAAATTACAATACCAATAAAACATATCCATATTATTTGAACAATTTTCTTGCAATTACAAATGGATCCATAAAAAAAGTTTAGAATTAATCCTTTTCTTTTGAAATAAAGTTTATATGTACCTATAAAAAAAGTAAAGCAATCTTACGTGAATATAAAGCTGGTTTAGCTGTTGACTGCAACCTATTATCAACAGCTAGCCAGCTTTAGGTTTCGTGAAAAAATTTTGGAGTTTGGTTTTCTTTCTAGTATTGCAAAAACAATACATTTACCAAGAGTTTATTGATGGATGAAGTGATACAAAGAAGGGTAAACACGTGAAAGAGGTGACTTCCTGTTTTCTCCCATCCATCAAAACTAAGTGGCCTTTTTATAAGGCAAATACCGATTATGTACTGACAATATATAAGAATAATTCATCATGTTTAATCATGACTTATAATAATAAGAAAAAAAACTTATATTTTCCCTTCATAAAGGTTAAAACATGACTCAATTTCAATATAATAAAGTCACAAAGACCTGCAAGAACTGCGGAAGAAAATTTGAAACACAACACTCTACAAAAAAATATTGCAGCACAAACTGCAAACGCGAATACTTAAAAAAGAAGAGATTATCCAATTTATGAAAAATACTTCCCCCTTAAAAAAAACAATAAATAAAATCTTTTTTTGCAGCTGCAACTCCAGGACAAAACAATCTTCAACCTTATTTTTAGTAATACCTTTTATATTAAAAACAGCATAAATACGGGGGATAAACTCAACATTTATTATAATTGTCTGCTGAAAACGTTTAAAACTCCAGTTTTCATTCCAGTTTTTATGAGTGCAGATT
>ENA-UOOR01000181-UOOR01000181.1-fermentation-metagenome-genome-assembly--contig:-NODE-181-length-94881-cov-18.418292_pt1 | contig 94881 bp, 97 predicted proteins | sample MGYA00245780_ERZ724029 | MGnify/ENA primary metagenome ERZ724029 (study PRJEB28704, sample SAMN03018315) | fermentation metagenome | biome: anthropogenic terrestrial biome; feature: soil; material...
GCACATCAAGATGTATTTTAAAAGTTGATGTTTATATTATATAAAGATTGTGTATTACATTCAAATAGTTTTAAGGCATTAAAATAACGGTTAAACTAGGTCATGATTTTCATTTATATATAGATACGTTATAATAAGTGTTTTAAACAAATACAATGTAAACCTCAATTTTGTGTTTCATTTTCCCAATGAATCAGTGGGAGATATAATATACGAGCTTAAAAAATGAATTTAATAGAAAAAATAAAGGCCCATGAAACTTTAGATTTACTCGAAAAATCTAATAAGGTAACTTTAAAAGAACATGGAGATAGAATTACCCTGGAAAGGGCGATATTCCTCTCCTGGTGGTGTGACAAGGGCGACTGCGCCTTCTGCTACATGTCTTCCCAGAAACCCAAAATCACTGAACCGGACCGGGCCCGGAGAAATGTGAATTCCATCTTTGCCGAAGCTGAACTGGTACGCAGGATTGGATGGAACGTTGAATTCCTATCCGGCGGATACGGCTCCTTTAGCACGGATGAGATAAAGGGGATTTCCGAGAAAATCCACGAAATCACAGGGAAACCGGCATGGTTGAACGTGGGGATAACCAGGGAATTGGATGTTTATGGGGATGAGATCGTGGGGATAACCGGTGCAGTGGAAACTGCCAACCCTAAACTCCATGATAAGATCTGCCCCAGCAAATCCCTGGAAGACGTGGTGGAAATGCTGGAGCTGGCTGGGGATTTAGGATTTAAAAAGGCGATAACTATTATTCTGGGTCTGGGGGAAAAACCAGAAGACCTTAAATACCTCTTTGATCTGATAGGAGATGTAGGGATTGACCGGGTGATATTCTACTCCTTAAACCCCCATAAAGACACACCCTATGCAAACACACCACAACCAGCCTCCCTGTACTACGCAGGGACGGTGGCTGCCACCCGGATAAAATATCCCAAACTGGAAATAATCGCCGGAACCTGGATAGACAACCTGGCCAACATAGGGCCATTGGTCCTTGCCGGTGCAAATGGATTGACTAAATTCCCTTTATTTAAAATGTACGGCTCTAATTATGGTCGAAGAGTTGAAGAAGAGGTTAAATGGTCTGGTAGAAAACTGGAGGGTAGCTTCACTGATTTAGATCTTCTCACTAAGGGTGAAATTCTTGATCCAGAACTGGAACCATTCATAAAGAGATACATTGATAAGTGTCTAAGAAATAAATAAGTTAGCCCCGTAAAATTAGTATTGATCCTTTAACCTACAGATGCAGGGGTACCCAAGCGGTCAACGGGGATAGGTTCAGGGCCTATTGGTGTAGGCCTTCAAGGGTTCGAATCCCTTCCCCTGCACTTAATTATCTTTGAGAGCGGATTTGAATATTCCTAGAAAACCGCTTATTCAATGCAAAGGACTAAATTACCGATAAACTTTTCTATGGCCTCATCATGGTCAACGAATCTTCTTTCTTTATGTTTATCAGTCATTACAGAATATAAGAAGGACAATATGGTCATTGCAAAAACAGGATAATCTATTTTCTCATTCTGGATATACTTTTCCATATATTTACCAAGATGATATGGAATCTTTTCAGGAGCAGTTTCTTTAGATATCCTCCTGCTTTCATTCAGGGTTAAATAAACAAAATCAAAGTGATTATCCACCAAATCGGCAAGATATTTAACTAAAACTTCTAAAAATTCCTGTGCTGTTTTAAATTCATCATCAACAAGTAAAAGATTTAAATCTTCCATTATTCTATCATTATTCTGAGTTATAACCCTGTTAAAAAGATTTTTTTTGGTTTTAAATTTTCTAAACAAAGTTTTCTCACTAAAACCAGCTTTTTCTGCTATATTCAAACCAGTAGCTGCAGAATATCCTTTCTCTGAGAATTCCCTTAAAGCCGCGTCCAAAATCTTCTGTTCAGTTTTATCAGTCATACTATCACTTACAAAAATATCCAAATGAATTTTTAACCATTAAGAAATCCAAAAGCATCGTTAAAACCTACGTTCCTATTATTTACTTGATCTATATTTATGATTTCTTTTTAGATTGATCTTAAAAAAATAAAAAATAAGGGAATTATTTTTTTGAAGTCACTAAACCACCTAACAGCATTGAAACTGCTAGAATTAATCCTGCTATTGGAATTCCAGTTGGTTGCATTCTTACTGTATTAGTTGCAGCGTTTATCTGTGGTGTACTAATAGAATTTTCCGATTGATTACCGGGATCAACTGGATTAACCGGAATAACTGGATTTGTTGGGGTTGTTGGATCGATAGGGTTAGTGGGATTGGTGGGATTTGTTGGGTTAGTGGGATTGGTTGGATTGGTTGGATTCCCTGAGTATGGCACGTAAATATACCTCAAATAATCGAAAGAGTTTTCGTCGAAATCATATCCACGTCCACTGTAGCTTATATGGGGATTGTCTGATGGATCCAGGACGAGAAAAGTCCTCCAGCCATTGCCATGATAACCGGCATCTAACGTTTCTATAGTCCATATTCCTTCGGATTTAACTGCATATCTCAAAATCTCAGCAATATAATAGCTTATATGGGGATTGTTAGATGAATCTAGAGCAAGGGAAGGCGAGTATATGGCTAACCCAGGACTATCTACTATTTCTATAATCCAGGGCCCTTCACCTGTTCTGGCGTACTTCAAATTACCTAAATTGTCACTGTAGCCTATATGGGGGTTGCCTGATGAGTCTAACGCAAGTGAGGTATACCCAAATGAAATTGAAGTGTCACCGGCTGAATTGTCAACGGTATCATAGTGCCATCCAGAACCATCCTTGTAAGCATATTCAAGGTGATGAGTAAATGGGGAGTAATAGCTTATATGTGGATTTCCTGAAGAGTCTAAGGCCAGAGAATTAGCTATCAGTGGATATGGATAAGTGGTGTCAGAATACAGTAACGCAGCGTTTTCCACATGCCATCCAGAGCCATCCTTGTAAGCGTATTTCACTGTTAAATCAAAGTTAGTTCCATCAAAACTAAGGTATGCACAGCTTATGTGCGGATTTCCAGACGAATCCAGTGCGAGTACACTACTATAATAATCGCCTTCACCCTTCAAAGCAATTTCAGCATGTTTCGAACCATCATCATATGCATATATTATGGATTTTAATCCATTTTGAGTATATGTATATGTAATGTGGGGTCTATCAGAGCTGTCCAGGGCTATTGAAGTTACATCTTCCGTCACACCGCTGTCAACATTTATTATATGCCATCCTGAATCGTCTTTGTAAGCATATTTCACATCACCACCATCCTCATAGTAACTTATATGGGGATTACCAGACGAATCCAGTGCCAATGAATTGCCACTGATGCTACTGGAATTAGCTACTGTTTCGTTAATCCATGTATCATTTGCTGCGGAAGTTGCTTCACATAGTACAAATGCGAGTGTTAGTGTGAAAATCGTTAGTATCACTTGTTTTCTCATTTTTTTCACCTCCTTTTACATTTTTACAGAGTTTATTGTGTATGGATAATAGAGATAAGGTGTCAGTAATAACACCCAATCTCATATTTAAGTCTGTACTAACACCCATATAAAGTTTATGATGGGTAAAAATAATTTTTTAAAAAAAATTTTAAAATCAGTTTTGAACCATATTCCTACCTTTTAATAAGTAAAACACAATGGATGTTGATTTCTTTATCTGTATGTAAACATAAAGTATTAAACGAGATAAATTAAGAAAAAAAGGATTAATAAACCAGGGTACAATTAGGTTAATCTATATATGTTAATTTATCTGACATAATTATAGGAGATAAATTTTCATTTTCAAGATTTGATACGATAAACAAGATTATAATAAATGGATTGTTAAGATATCATATTTTCAGGAGGAATAACCATTAACATGAAATGCGGGTTGGAGATACACGTCCAGCTGGATACTGATTCTAAACTATTCTGCGACTGCCGCACCAACTACCAGGAAGCACCACCAAACCACAACATCTGTTTCGTTTGTTTGAACCAGCCGGGTGCAAAACCATACCCACCAAACAAGGAAGCACTGGATGGTGCGATAAAGATAGCCCTGATGCTGGCCTGTAAGATAAGCCCAGACGTGACCTTTTTCCAGAGGAAACACTACGATTACCCGGATCTACCATCCGGATACCAGAGGACCTCCATACCCATAGGGTTCGAGGGAGACCTGAATGGGGTGCGTATTAGAGAAGTGCACCTGGAGGAGGACCCCGGCCAGTACAAACCAGACCTGGGACTCGTGGATTTCAACAGGTCCGGAATACCCCTTATTGAAATAGTAACCGAACCAGATATGACCTCTCCTGAAGAAGCCCGGACATTCCTAAGGGAACTTATCCGTGTACTGGAGTACAGTGGAAGCGCCCGGGGAGAGGGTACCATGAGGGCTGATGTGAACATCTCCATTGAAGGGGGTAAAAGAGCTGAAATAAAGAACATCAACTCTATAAAGGGAGCCTATAAAGCCCTACAATTCGAGATGGTCCGCCAGAAAAACCTACTGAAGAGAGGCATAGAGATTAAACAGGAAACCAGGGCATTCCTGGAGTCACAGATGATCACCGTGCCCATGAGGCTTAAAGAAGAAGCGGAAGATTACCGGTACATCCCCGACCCAGACTTGCCGCCTATGCTCGCTGAAGAAGAAAGAGTGGAGCGTATAAGGGAAGAAATGCCAGAACCTGCTCACATAAAGACGGACAGATTTGTAAAACAGTACGGGATAGAAAAGGATCATGCACGGGTGCTTACCTCTGAACTGGAACTGGCGAACGCCTTTGAGGAGGTGGTTAAGGAGGTAAATCCTGAATTTGCAGCTTTATGGATGAGGGATGAACTCAAGAGAATCCTATCCTACAACAAGATCACCTTCCGGGAAAGTGAAATAACCACCCAGCAATTGGTGGAGTTCCTCCAGTTGTTGCAGGATAAGAAGATCACCACCAAAGCTGGACAGAGGATCATAGAAAACATGCCCCACAACCCGAAGACACCTACCCAAATCGCTGAAGAACTGGGACTGATCGGTGTGGTGGAAGAAGATGTGGTTCAAAAGGCCGTAAAACAGAGTATAGATGAAAATCCAGAGGCAGTTTCCGACTACTACGAGGGCAAAAAGAAGGCCTTGAACTTCCTGATGGGCCAGGTTATGAGGATAACCCGGGGAAAAGCCGATCCAGGTGAAATCGTTAAATTACTCCAGGAAGAACTGGATAAGTAGTCTCTGAAAATACATATTTTCTAGTTGATAGGTACACCTTCAACAAAAAAAATTTTTAACCCCAGAGATAAATAAGTAATTGTTGAATTAAACAAATTTCAGGAGTTTAAAACTTTTTTCTTGCGAACTGAATTTTACAAATTTGGGTTCTAAAGATGGCGAAAAACGTCTTGAACATGGTTCTATGGCATCCTGATATGGAAGTAAACCGGACTATAATAAGTTACATCCATAGAGGGGCACGTGGAAATATTAAAACAGTCATGGGAAGCCAGATAGACAGAATCGGGAACGGATTTCTCATCTTAAATGATGAAACCCAGATTCCCTTCCACCGGATAGTAAAGGTGGAATATGACGATAAAATACTATGGAAAAAGAGTCCTTGAATAAAAAGGAGTATTATAATGACCAGTACAGCCCTAGTAAAAGATTACATGACAAAAAAAGTTATCACAGTCACCCCGGATACCCCAGCTGGTGAAGTTATAGAATTGATGAAGTTAACCGGCCACGACGGATTCCCAGTTAAGACCAATGGAGAGGTCATTGGAATGGTAACTGCCTTTGATTTTCTCCTAAAACCATGGTCGGATTTAGTGGAAGGACTGATGACCACCGATGTCGTTGTAGCGGATAAGGAAATGTCCATCAACGACGCCGCCCGGGTGATGTTCCGGATGGGCATATCCAGAATGCCCGTTATGAATAAAGAAGGCAAACTAGTGGGTATAATTACCAACACCGATATTGTAAGGTCACATATTGAAAGATCAACACCCACCAAGGTCAACTATTTCAAGAAGACCCTGGAACAGTTATACGGCATAAAAACCAAGCTGGTAAGGATGAAAGTGCCCATAAATAAGTTGAGACCCACCCAGAATAAAATCTATGCCGATGAACTGCAGGGCAGAACCTACGAGATCCAAAGAGGCCTAGCCGAGCCCACCATAGTGGTTAAAGTGGATAACAGATACGTGCTGGTGGACGGCCATCACCGCACAGTTGCCGCCCTGAAACTGGGCCATGAAGAGATCGACTCCTATGTAATTGAAATTGATGAGGATTTAAAGTTGGGAATCGAGAAAACTGCAGATAAAGAGGGAATTTTTACATATGAAGATATTGACGTCATCGATGATGCACAACATCCTTTAATCGCCCTAACCGAAACTTTAAGAAAGGAAGAATCGAGAAAATGAAGGAAAAAATTATAAGAGAAGTTTACCAGGTACTGGAAGACAGGCGGGATAACCCCATAGATTCCTACACATCCAATTTAATGAAGGACGATGAAAAACTGGCCGAGGATAAAATACTGGAAAAGATAGGGGAAGAAGCAGCAGAGGTTATAATCGCCGCTAAAAACGATGAAAAACTGGTATATGAGGCCTCAGACCTAATATTTCACACATTACTTCTATTAGTTTATAAAAAGATTGATATTAACGAAATTTTTAATGAATTTGAACGAAGAAGAAAGGGTTAATTTTTATCCTCTCTAAATCAGAATATTCTACAAGAAGATAGCATGGGCATATTATAATGAACTAATTTTCCTATTTAAAAAGAAAAAGAGCGGAACCCCCTTATCTTATCGCAAATTTGATACCGAAATAGTCACCATATGCGTTATTATTTACACCAGTTTCGTTTATAACTTCTTCAACACTTAATAAATTTGGAAATCCGCTGTTAAATCCATTTCTCCATCCATAATATTTGATTTTATATGTTCCCCCAACTTTTAACTGGTTAAAAATATCTCTTGTATTGAATTTTTGGAACAAGAAATTTTCCATATTATAGAAACCTTCGTTTTCCGTTGTGACAAGCAATAATTGGTCTGCATTGCTTATAACCATTGTACCATCACCTTTGGCAATAACACCTGGCCTAGGTTCCCATCCTTGAACTGTGATTATTTTTTCTTGTACAGATGGTACCTCATATGAATAGAACCAGTATACACAACCAATTGGGTAAACTACTATGACTGCTACAATAAAAGCTAACGAAAATGTTATTATTTTTGATCCCCGGTTATTTGATCTGTTGTGGTGTTGTTCTTTGTGGTGTTGTTCTTTGTGGTGTTGTTCTTTATGAGTTAATTTTTTCCCTCTTACTATCGTAAAAATTAAAGCGATAATTGACGGAATTACTATATACATGCCGAATTGTATCAAATACCCCTCTATCCAACTTGGCGGTACGAACATTATTATTCTCCTCTATTTCATGAATAAATGAACAACATCACATTAATGACTAACGCAGTTAATTATAACATATTTCAATTAGAATAACTCCATTATTAATCTTTGCATAAAATATTCCTAATACTAATTAATATTGTTATAATAATATACTTTACTTTGATAAAAATTAACTAACAAATCCACAATTTTTAACTTAGAATAAGTAGTATCCTCTTAAACTATTGATAATTACAAATTAATTCTAGAAATTACTAAAAAATGGTTTATTTTAAAGATTTTCCATGAACCGTTCCTTAATCTCTTCTGGTTCCATATCAATAACAGGGACATCGGCATTACCCGGTTCAACCTTAACATGGACAAATGCCGGTCCTTCAGCCTTTAAAACTTCTGTTAAATCTAAATCCCCCTTGAATGAGAATATATTCTTAAATCCCACAGCTTCTGCTATCCGGGATAGGTTTACAGTACTGGCGTAGGTGCACTGGGACCCGGTTGAACCGTAACATTCGTTATCCAGCAATATCAGTATAAAATTCTCTGGGTTCTGGTTGTAAATGGTGACCAGGCTACCGAGGTTCATTAAAAGCGATCCATCCCCATCCAGGGCTACCACTTTTCTTTCCTGGGCGAGGGCCAATCCTAAACCTATGGAAGAGGCCATTCCCATGGATCCCAGCATGTAAAAGTGGGTGGGTGAATCCTTGACCGTGTATAACTCCCGGGAGGGAAAACCTATGTTGCAGATTACCAGTTCATCCTCCAGCTGCTCGGAGATCCTTTTAATTGCATCGATTCTTTTCATTTTCTTATTTTTCCCTGTAAGCTTTATTTCCCTGTAAAAGTTTGACTAAATGATTAAATTTCACCAGAATCCAATTTCAAGCAACATGGCCACGGGGGAGCCTCCCATCTCAGATAGGAGCCAGGCTTCAGACAACACTTTTAATGCATCTTCCGGAGTCTTGGGGAGGAAATATGCGATTTCCAGGGTATCCAGTACACCAGGGGTGGCTTCTCCCATGGGTATCTGTGCGCTCATGAATTCCCCTTCAGTGCCGCGGTGGCTCACCACCATCAGTATTGGTAACTTGTAGAGCTTATATAGGGAGGCTAAGACATTTACAGAGTTGCCCAGCCCGGAGTTCTGCATTAAAATCGCTGTCTTCTTACCGCCCAGGTAGGCGCCGGCGCAGATACCGAACCCCTCTTCTTCCCGGGTCACCGGGACATGGGTGATCTCCTCGTCGCAGTCCACCATCTCTATTATCTTACCCAGGTTTACACAGGGCAGACTGACCACGAAGTCTATACCTGCTTTTTTCAGCCCCTGAAAAATGGCTTTGCTACTGTCCATTTTAACACTTGTTTAATTAGTTACCTACTATCTTTAGTAGTCTATTCTAATAAACTTGAGTATTCCTAGAGGATTATCTACTTAAATATTTGCTAGTTAACTTTATATCAAACAGAATAGAAAAATTATTACTGTATTCTAATTATACAGGGGGTTTGGTGTGGTTCATGCCACAAAGGAAGAGTAAATTTGAAAGATTGAAGGTACTTATTAGACCTACCGGTAAACCATTGTGGGCAACTGCGGTAAAATCCTTTCTTTTGATGGTCTTAGCGATACTAATAGCTGTATTGTTAGGTTGGGATAATGGTATCTCTGTGGTTGCCATCGTCACCATCGTAATCACCAGGGTAATAGATATAGATATACCAGTTAGAAAGATAGCTCCTCTAACGCTTGTTGGATTTATTATGGCCATGTTGGCTTTTACCAGTGTCTCTTTAGGATTAAGCAGTGATCTTCTTTTTATATTAATCACAGTTATCTGGGCATTTTTCTGTATTTCCCTGTATATCTTCGGGAAATCAATTGGATTTTTTGGTTACATAATATTCGTCATGTACTTCATTGCGGTGATAGTGGTTAATACTAAATCTACCGCTTTGGACTATATTTATTACTGTTTACTGGCATTTTTAGTTTCTTCACTCCTGTTTATACCACGTTTATGGAAAATGAAACAGGATCTGCGTAATAGGGTGGCAGTGGGATTTAATCCTCAAAATTCTTTACAGGTGGTTTTAAAAAACCTTCATGCACTTTCAGGCATCCCGCTGGATCCAACGGACTATGAACTTTTCAGATTAGGACTCTATCTATCTGGTTTTCGTGAGTACAGTAAATTACTCTACTCCCGAATATCTAAAGGATATCAGGATAAATTCAAAGAATACCAGGAGGATATAAACAAAACCAGCTTAAAGATAGGTGAATCAATAATACAAGGTAAAGATCAAGTTAATATTGATAAGTTAAATGAGGATGTTTCAACTGTAAAAAAAGCGACTGTAGATTCTGGTGAAAAAGATCCCAATGCTTTCCTGGGAATCGGTTATCAGATGGTGGAGCTTCTTAAAAGATCTGCCCAACTTTTATCAGATAAGATATCCGGAGAAAAATTAAAAATATCCACAACTAAAACATCCCTTAAGGATGTTCTTAAGGCTAATTTTAACCTTAAAAATATTTACATGCGGCATGCGATACGTTTTGCACTGGCCATAACCGTAGGTCTTCTATTAGTTCATCTTACCCATGGCCGAGATGTTATCTGGGTGACCATGGGTATTTTAATCGTCATAAGACCAGATATAACCAGCACAATCAACAGCATGGTGGTAAGGGTTTTATATAATTTACTTGCCATCATAATAGCCATTATCCTGGCATTTTTCTTCCCACATGAGATACTGTTGATATTTGCCCTTATCATGATTTTCTTAGCCCTAGCATGGTTACCCAACTACGTTGGACCTTCAGTAATGGCCCTTACCGTGTTCACGGTATTGATATGGCCCACTGGAACGGTAATTGAAAACTCCATGGCTAGGATAATCGATATAACTATAGGGGCCATAATAGCCATCATCTGTGCTTACGTTATTTTGCCAAGCAGGGTTACCATAGATCTACCGGGTCTACTTGCAGGTGCCATCAAAACGAATAAGGAGTACATGAAAACGGTAATAGTACCTCCGGAAGAGTACAACCACCAGAAAGCGGTTCAACAATTTAACAACTATTTATTACAGGAAAATAATCTAGAAGCGGCTATTGCAAAGATTCAGGATTTCTTCACGGACATAAGTGATGATATGGTCATCTATGATGGTTTGATAGCTGTTAATCATAAGTTATTTGCTGATATATCAGTATTAGGCGCATTACAGGAGAAAAAACTGGTAAAGGATGTTCACATTGATAATCAACCATTGATATCCATTATGGATGATCTTATAGGTGCAGTAGAAAAGGATGTTAAACCCAGTAAAGCTTATTTAGATTCTTCTCATTATTCGTTTGAATCATATGTTCGCAAGGATTTAGATAAGTACGTGGATTGGGTGATATCTGATGTAGGTTTGCTCCAGGAATTGGTATATTCTGGTTCAGTTAAGGATATTTTCGCCAGATATCGAGATATAATCTGATTTAATAAAGTATGAAATAAATTTTTTGGACATTTAAGTGGGGCTAAAAAAAGAATAAAGAATTTGAATAGATGATACAGAATTAATAAAAAAAAGGAATGGTTTAAGTAATTATTTCATCTAAACGGTCTTCTTTTATACCATTTTTGATTTCTAAGGCCATTCTACGGCCCATGCTTAATGGTTCTCCGTGGTACAGGTAACTGTATTGTGATCCGTTCATGAAGGTGTTTGTTCCACCATCTGATCGGGCGCTCATCTCAAATACAACCACTTCAAGATTGTCGGTTACCAGGGTCTGCATACAGAATGGACCGTTAAATCCTGGTGGTACTAATTTTTTGGCACCTTCTGTGATTTTGTCTCCTATGTCAAATACCTGTGGAAGTAATGATTCTCTTATAACTACTGGATGGTTTCCAGTTACGACGTATGATGGATCTGCGTTAAGATCCAGCTGATCTTTAGCCGGAACTCTAACTAAACCATCTATGGTTGATTCATATCTACTGTCCATCCCTAAGACTTCTGCATCTTGTTTTAATCCTGAGAAGAAGTAATGAATACAGTAGTTACATCCTAATACATATTCTTCAATATGTGCTTCCTTTATATCCTCTTCTTCGATCCAGCCCCGTTTCTTCATGGCTTCAATTTTTTCATCATATTCTTCAGTTGATGAAGCAACGAAGTATCCTCTTCCCCCTCTGGCTCCGGGGAACTTTACCATGACGGTGCCTTCAATTTTCGCAGGATCGGTTATCTTTTTCGGAATTCTGACCCCGGATTCAGTCATCAACTTTCTTTCCAGGTCCCTTTCTGCCTCCCACCTTAAGATGTCCCTGTTTCCGAACATGGGTACGTTGAAGATGGTTTCAATATTATCTAACCCAGCATAAGCCACGAATGATCCGTGTGGGAATACTATGCTGTTTAAGTCCTTTAATTGTTCCTGGACTTCATCATTAACTATATCACTAAATTTATCTACCGTGATTATTTCATCTACAACCCCAAATCTTTGATAAGGAACTTCCCGTCCTTTTTCGCAGACTGCTGCAGTCCTAAACCCTTCTGTTTTCGCCCCCTGAAACATATGCAAAGAAGAGTGGCTTCCTAGAGTGGCAATTGTTATATCTTCTTTGTCATATTCATCTAAAATGTCAAGAATCTCCTGCCTGTTTATCTTACTCATTTGTTAATCCCTCCATATCTAACTAGACATGTACTTAAATTAACATGGCCCACACTAATAGTTATCTTTTTCGTCTTGTTATTTAGTATGACCAATGATTTAACAATACATACCAAGTTAAATAGAGCCCGCTAAATATTTCTTTAAGGTTAAAATTGGATGTTATGTGTCGAAAAAATTTTTAATAGTCTTTAGGGAATAGACATTAAATAAAAATGGATTAAAATAATTTTTATAGAATCAAAATAAATATTAGGGTTCATCAGATCATTTATCCTCAACTAAAACCTTCAATTTACCATCGTATAGATCTATTATAAGGCCGTGTACAGGAACATCATCCGGAATAAATGGAGATTCCTTTATTTCTCGAACTGCGTTTAACACATTCTCTTCTTCACCCTCAATTGCCCCTATCCATTCTTTGAGATCAACCCCTGAAATAATTTCCTCAGAGATTCCTCTGGCTTTCATGGCACTGATGAGTTTTTCAGGGTCTACGTTGGCCATTCCACATTCGTAGTGTCCTACCACCATAACCTCTTCCGCACCAAGTGCATATATTGCTGCTGCAACAGATCGTATAACATCCCTGTCGACTATGGTGTTACCTGCATTTTTGATTATCTTTGCATCTCCCCTGTCTATTCCCATGGCTGGTTCTAAAAAACCGATGAGCCGTGTATCCATACAGGTTACAATGGCCAGTTTCTTTTGTGGGGAGTGGCTTAGTTTTTTTGGTTCAAATTCTTTGACAAATTCTTGGTTGGCTTTGAGTACTTCGTCGAGTATCATTATTTATCACCTTAAATTGTATCATCCTCTAAATACCTTAAATTGTATTCTTAAATACTTTAATTCTCTAAAATCTTAAATTGTATCCTTTAAGATAAAGTAAACCGCATTTACTATGGGTGATCTATTATTCTCATTTTAAAGAGGTGATTCCTAGAATTTGAGCGAATTTTTCTAGTGAATATGATATAATCTATCACCCTGGAAATGCGGTTACTCTACCCTATGGGCTGAGGATTTTTTCATTCCTCACTTGGTTCTTTATCAGTTACAGAAAGTGGCGGTTTTTGGTCCAGGTCGTATCCTGGCTTGTAATCAAATTCTTCCTGTAATTTGACGTTTATTTCATGGAATATTCTGGCCAGTGGTATTTCACTGGGGCAGACTTCTTCGCACTGTCCACAGTTTGTGCAGGAGTCCACCATATGGAGCATTCTTACAAAGTGGAACATGGGTGATGGGGGTATTATTCCCTTTTCCACCCAGTTGTTGGATTCTGACTGGATGGAACAGTCCCTGCAGAAACAGAGTGGGCATGCTTCCCGGCAACCATAACATTTTATGCACTTGGAGAATTCGTCCATGTACTGGTCGATGGTTATCAGGGTGCCTTCGTCTTCGAAGTTCCTGGTCTGCCATTTATTCGCCAGTTTTACCATTGTTTTGTCTATGTTTGCACGTATTTCAACACCCTTAGGTACAGGATCCTGTACCCTTAGTGCTCCTGCTTTTATGGCTTTCTCCAGGACTTCTGCACCTTTTTCTGAAAACACCTCGATGAAGGTTGATTTTCCAGCTAAAGGTCCTATAACTCCCCAGTTACCCATGGCTATGTCTGACATTCGTGGTATGTTATTTTCACATCTCCGGCAGTTGGTCCTGCGACCGTATCCTTCATCTTCCAGATCATCTATGCTTATCTCCTTCTCTTCGTTGTCTGCTGTCTCTATTATCAACTTTCCCTTGGCAATCTCTTCCTTGACCACCATGTCTGGATCAATTTCATAGAACTTTTCTACCATTTCACGGGCCTTCACCGGGGGTAAAGTACCGCCGCAGTTAACTCCAATCATGACCACGTTGTCTCTTTCTATCTGTTTTCTTTTCATGAGTTCTACTATGGTCATTGCGTCGCATGGTTTAGTGGTGACTGCTAATTTCAGGTCCTTTGCACCGTCAAGGTACCGGACAATGGTTTTGGCAATGTTCAACGTACCGCAGTGCAGTGACCCTGCTGATTCTATGACCTTATCAGGGTCGGTTATGAGGGTAGGTACGGCATCATACAGGTCTAAACCTTTCTTTACAGCCAATACTGCATCGACAATACCTTCTTCCAGGAGGAATTTCAGTACGGAGGTGACTGCTCCCCCGCATTCTCCACTTTCTGCTATCTCTGCGTCTTGAGATAATCCGTAGTACATGTCGTTTACTTCAACCATTCAAATCACCCTACCTTCCCTTTTTCTTCCAGTCTCCATGAGAAGGGACCCAGTTCTTTTACCTGGTTTATTATCATCTTCATGGTGTTTGCAAATTTTTCTCCTTCTGAAGCTGAGATCCAGTCCAGGTGGAATCTTCCTTCCTCAATTCCAAGGGTTTTTATAACTGTTTTCAGGGCGGTTATTCTGCGATCACAGGCAAAGTTACCCCTATCGTAGTGGCAATCTCCAAAGTGGCAACCTGCAACCATTACTCCATCTGCTCCTTCACTGAAGGCCTTCATTATGAAGAGCGGATTTATTCTACCGGAGCACATCACCCGGATTATACGTACGTTTGGGGGGTACTGCATCCTCGCTGTACCTGCAGTGTCTGCTCCTCCATAGGAACACCAATTACAGCAGAAGACTAATATTTTAGGTTCCCATTCCATAATCTATCCTCCTAATCGTTAAAATCAAGTTATTAAAGCGTTCAATATTTAATTATACCTTGTTTGAGCATCATTTTTAGCACTAAAGAATAGTAACCAGATTCTGTGAATAAGAGGTATTTTGAGCGGATACAGAACCTGGTTTTCTTATATGTGGCGTGAAGAATCAAATTTATCTCATATATTTTTTTTCAAAAAATTAAAAAAAATGAGGATAAGTCAGTATATCCTCATTTACTTGCAGGTTGTGGGAAGGGGAAGTAAGCAATTGGTGGCTTTCCTTCTTCAACCCCTTTGGTGTATCCAAACTGGTCTTTGATTTTGGCGTTAACTTCGTGCCAGATTTTGGCCAGAGGTATTTCACCCGGGCAGACTTCTTCGCACTGACCACAGTTGGTACAGGATTCCACCATGTGTAACATCCGTTCCAGGTGGAACATTGGTGATGGAGGAACTTCTCCCTTACTCAACCAGTCTGGGCCATTGTTAGCTTCCAGACAGCAGTCATCACAGTAGCAGATGGGACATGCTTCTCTGCAACCGTAGCACTTAAGGCACCGGGAGAAGTCATCCATGTACTCTGAGAGTACGGAGAAGATTTCTCTTCCGGTTTTGTCTTCCCAGTCTTTGTCCTGCCATTTGTCTGCGAGTCTGACCATTGCGCCGTCGATTTTTTCACGTATTTCAATTCCTTTAGGAATTGGGGCTTCTAAATCTATGACTCCTGCTTCTTTTGCTTTTTCCAGGATTTCAGCGCCTTTTGGAGAGTTAACTTCAATGAAGGTTGCTTTTCCAGCTAAAGGTCCTATTACTCCCCAGTTTCCGCAAGCTAGGTCGGCCATTTTTGGTATGTTAACTTCACATCTTCTGCAGTTGGTTCTTCTACCGAATCCTTCCTCTTCTAAGTCGTCGATTGGGATCTCTTTTTCTGTACCGTCTTCGGTTTCAACTATGAGTTTACCTTTGGCAATTTCTTCCTTTACCACACTGTCAGGGTCAACTTCGTAGAAATCTTCCATCATCTGTCGACCTTTTACTGGTGGCATGGTACCTCCACAGTTTAGACCGATCATTATCACATTATCTGCGTTGACTCTCTCTCTTTTCATGAGTTCAACCATGGTCATTGCGTCGCAACCTTTGACTGTGACTGCCAGTTTCATGTCCTGGGCACCGTCAAGGTATCGTTCCACTACTTTGGCCAGGTTGAGTGTTCCGAAGTGGAGTGAACCAGAGGCTTTGATAACGTCCTCAGGATCTTCTATGAGTATAGGAACTGCGTCGTAGAGATCTGCACCACTTTCAACGGCTAGAACTGCGTCGACTATCCCTGCTTTCAGTAAATATTTTAGAAGAGTGGTGACTGCGCCACCGTATTCTCCGGCTTCGGCTATTGCTGCGTCGGATGATTTTGCATAGAACTTATCGTTTACTTCGATACTCATTTGGATCCCTCCATTTTAGCTATGGAAACTGCACATGCCTTGTATTCTGGCATTCCAGATCGGGGGTCTATTGCGGAAGCGTTGGTTAGTACGTTTGCAGAGCACTCTCTGAAGTGCATAGGAATATTTACTATTCCTTTCAGAATGTCAGGAGTTACTCTGGCAGGTATTTCGATTTCTCCTCTTCTTGATTTGACTTTAACCTTTTCTTTGTTGATTATTCCAAGCTCTTTAGCGTCTTCGGTGTTTATTTCTACGTATCCTGTTGGTACTTCACGGTCCAGTGTATCGGCTCTTCTGGTCATTGCAGCGTGGTAGTGGAATAATATTCGGGTAGTGGTTAATAACAGTGGGTATTCTTCGTCTGGTACTTCTTTTGGTCCCTGTTCTTCAAGTGGGGAGAATATTCCCAGCCCGTCTGGGTGTGCGAATTTTTCTACGTGCATCATGGCGGTTCCAGGGTGTTCTTCAGCGGGGCATGGCCAGTGCAGTGATTCTGGTCTTTCCAGCCTTTCCCTGTTCATACCTGCATATTGAGGAGTTACGGTTCTAACTTCTTCAAATATGTCCTGTGCGGAGCTGTAATTGAATGCTTCAGGATTTGCACCCAGTCTCTTAGCTAATTCACCGTATATTTCCCAGTCGACTTTAGCTTCACCTGGTGGGTCTACAGCTTTTCTTATAAGTTGTACTCTTCTCTCACCGTTGGTGAATGTTCCTTCCTGTTCAGCCCAGCATGCGGCCGGTAACACTACATCTGCAAATTGGGCTGTGTCGGTCATGAAGATGTCCTGTACCACAAAGAAGTCCAGGTTGTTCAGGGCCTCTTCAACATGGTTGGTGTCTGGGTCAGAAATTACTGGGTCTTCACCGGTGATGTATAGAACTTTCAGGTCGCCTTTGGCAGCTGATTCTATCATTTCAGGAATTTTAAGTCCGGGTGTACAAACCAGGTCTTTACATTCCCAGGTGACTGTAAATCGTTCACTTATATCTTCATCAATTACCTTTTGATATCCTGGGTAATCTGATGGTAGTGCTCCCATATCACAGGCACCTTGAACGTTGTTTTGACCTCTCAGTGGGTTTACTCCGGTTCCTAATCTTCCGATGTTTCCGGTGAGCATGGCCAGGTTCGCGGTTTGCTGAACGTTGTCCACACCGTGGGAGTGTTCGGTTATACCTAATGAGTAAACTATGGCTGCTTTATCAGCTTTAGCGTATTTTATAGCTATATCTCTGATTACATCTGCTGGTACTTGAGTTATTTCTGCTGCCATTTCAGGAGTGTATTTTGATACCAGTTCTTTTAGTTCTTCGTAGTTTTTGGTCCTTTTTTCTATGAATTCTTTGTCTTCCAGGCCTTCACTGATTATCACGTTCATCATAGCGTTCATCAGTGCTACATCAGTTCCTGTTTTGAATGGAACGTATTGGTCGGACTGTTTAGCTGTTGGAGTGTATCTTGGGTCGGCTACTATGAAGTAGGCCCCATTGGCTTTTGCTCTCATTAATCGTCTTCCCACCAGGGGGTGGGCTTCAAGACTGTTTGCTCCAATGGAGAATATCAGATCTGCGTGTTCAAAACTCTCGTAAGAGTTGGTCATAGCTCCGGATCCAAAGGATGCTGCCAGTCCGGCTACGGTAGGACCGTGGCAGAGTCTAGCACAGTGGTCTATGTTTTGTGTTCCCACTACCACTCTTGCGAATTTCTGGTTAACGTATATGTTCTCATTTGGTGATCTGGCGCATGCAAAGAATCCTATTTCATTAGGATCGTATGCTTGAAGTTTGGATGCTACTAGATCCAGTGCTTCATCCCATGAAGCTTCTCTGAATTCACCATTCTCTTTTATGAGTGGTGTGGTTAATCTATCATCTCTGTGGATGATTTCATAACAGAAATTTCCTTTAGGACACAATTTTCCTTCATTTACTGGGTGTCTCTTCCATGGTTCTACCCCGACGACTTTATCATCCTTAACTACGAGGTTCATACCACATCCAACACCACAGTATGGGCATATTGTCGGTACGTATTTAATTTCCATTTTTCTTATCCCCTCATTTGTTTTAAAGTTCTGGTCCATGTATTTCTTATGATCTATTGCACTTTTTTTAATATCCAGTATGACTGGACATTGCGGAAATCATGGTTTTAATTTTAAGAAATTGATACCTTCCATAATCCAAAAAAAGAATAAAAATGGAAGGATTTTTTTATCTTTTGCACTGTCACTTAGCTTCTTCTTTTGTTCCTCTGAGATAGGTCCACCAGTAAATGACTGCTACAAATATCGCTCCACCGATGATGTTACCTATGGTGGCAGGAACCATGTTGTTTACAAAGAACTGTGACCATGATACTCCACCCAGGAATATTCCCACTGGTATAAAGAACATGTTTGCAACAACGTGCTCGAATCCTATTGCAACGAAAGCAAAGATCGGGAACCAAATTCCGAGTATTTTACCAATAATATCATCTGAAGCAATAGCCAGATATACTGCGAGACACACAAGCCAGTTACAACCTATAGCTCTCCAGAACACCTGCATCATGTTAAAGATGCAGTAGCTTTTCCTGCTGCAACGAAACTTGCTCCTCCAAGTGCCTTAGTTTTAGCAATGGTGAGTGCACCGGCTGCCCATGGATCTACAGCCAGAATACCACTGGCTACTGCAAGGAAATATGCTACAAATAGAGCACCTACCAGGTTGAAAACCCAGCTCCAAGCCCAATTCCTGGCAAGTCCAAACCAACTTGCCTTTTTTTGTAGTATTCCAAAGGGCATGTACATACAGTTACCTGTAAACAGTTCAGAACCGGCTATAACGACCAGCATCAGCCCAACTGGGAACACTGCACCAAAGAGCAATTTATTTATTCCCACTGGAGCTCCACCTGCCACTAGACCTCCGGTTACAACCTCGGCCAAAAGACCTCCAAAAGCAATATACGCACCTGCTAAAAAGCTCAAAAGAATTAAATTACTCAAAGGAGCCTTTTCTTTCAACGCAGCTATACCAACACATGCTTTTGCTGTGTCTGCAGGTGACTTAAAAGATGATGCCATACCATTCGACCTCCTAATTTTTTTTATTTATCTTCTGCCATGAATACTCATGAGATCTTCTTGAAGATCCATAAATTTTCATAGAGTTGTGTCCCACTCGTTTAAATCTTTTATGAAAGATGATGATAGATTTAAAACGACATAAAAAAAACGTGGATTGTGGTGTTCCTGTCACGAAACTACATGAATATTCATAGTTAAAGTGAATTAGTACAGTAATATAAAGATATGGAAAAAAAATCAAACCGAAAGCTATTTATTCGTTATATTAAGCTTTTATTCGATACGTAATCCTTTTATTCGATACGTATGTGCCTGCTTGTCGGATGGGGATCGCCAAAAATGTATAAAAAATTACTTCTAATACAACAGTTTTTTAATGGATATAAGCCTGTAAAAATAATTACAAGATAAAGGAAGGATGTATTATTACTTTTTCCCTTTAATTTGCTCTTCTATTTGCTTTTGGATTTCAAGATCAATTTATCCCTTAGTTATTCCTTATTTCTTTTTTTTCAATGGGTAAAAAATTCTATGAAAGCCGTTAAAATCAAGCACATGGGGTATAAGAATAATTAAAGAGAAAATTTAAGAATAATAAAAAGAATGGATATAATTAAAAGTTCAATTATTCTTTCCCGTATATCTGTTCTTTTATTATCTTTTTAATCTCTTCTTCATCTTTTCCTATTATATGGTCGTGTATTTCTTTTTGCAATACCTCATCCACTTGTCCATATATCTGTTCTTTTATTTCTTCATCAATTTCTTCTTCCTTTTTACCATAAATGTTATCTTTTATCTCTTCATCCAATTTTGCATCGCACATTCCAATTATATGATCGAATAACTTCTTTTGCAACTCATCTTCTAATTCACAGTTCATATGCCTTTTTAGTTGCTCATCATAATCGGTTTCTAACTTAGCTTTAACATCTTTGCGTATTTCCTTTTCAGTTTTTTCAGACATTGTAAAACCCCTCTTGCTATGATATTTAGAATCTATTTACATGTTAATAAATCTTTTTGTTTATTTTTATGATCGATCATTAACTTTATTACCAACATCATATAATCTCAAATAAAAATGTATTTACGAAAATTCAATCAACAAAGTTTTATAAGTACTCATGGTATAACCTCATAAGAAGGGGAATACGAAGTTTAGCAATTACAAAACCAAGAATCCTAACCACATTTGGTAATTCCCCCGATAAGCATCTAAATTATAGTGCCATTGAAGATCTAAATTCCATACAATAGAAATACAGGAATATAAACAGGTGATATTTTTGGTATCCACAATTATCTGTCCACGATGCAAAACTAAAAACGCTAAAACAGCTGAGATCTGCTATAACTGTAAAAATACTTTGAAAACCCGTAAAAAACCAAGTATATTGAGTACTAATCCAAAATCTAAAATTGAATTGAAGTTAATCGTGATAGGAACCATAATATTTGTTGTAACTAATATAATACTACTGGATATTGCATTCGACTACGCCTATATGATTTCTGGATTCTCCACAATGGTTTACCTGTACTTCGCCTTTAAAAATTCACCAATACCAGAATCTGACAATAATCTTAGAAGTGTTGGGTTTAAAATAATTCTTAACTACCTGATCATAGTGCTGTTAGGTTGTATATTCCTATTGGCCACAGATATAATACATTGATAATCTTAAAAAAAATTAAGAAATTTATTTTATACCCATTTTCACATGTTAACAGACCTGGTAATCCATTCATTATACTCATTTTCACATGTTAACAGACCTGGTCATCCATTTTCACTTGTTAAAAGCCTAATCATCCTATTTACTCAACAATTTCAGCTAGATCAAGTGATAATTCACGTGCAATATTTTTAATCTGTTGGTAAAGAGCATCGTCCACTGGAAGTCCATTTTCCATGGCATTTTTAATGTTCATAACTTCCATATCTCCCGGGATAAAGACATTACCTGATTCTTTAATTTCTTTAACGAAATCATCCACTTCACCCTTGAAATTCTCCACATCCCCAAATGTGGACGGGTCGATGGCTAAAAACAGGTCACCCTTGGTACAGATCTTCTTGGGATTGGCAGTTCCAGTAACCGCTTTACCAAAGGCAGCCCTGACCAGGGGACCGGCGAGAATTTCAATCATAAACGCCAGTGCGTAGCCTTTATGGGCTCCAAAGGGCAGGATTGACCCTTTAAGTGCAGCCTGAGGGTCAATGGTCGGGTTTCCCTCTGAATCCAGCGCCACATTATCTGGTATTTTTTCTCCTTTTCGCATGGCTTCCAGGAGTTTTCCCCGGGCAGTGGCTGAGGTGGCCATATCCACGGACACATAATTCTTGTTGGAAGGGATTCCAACGGCAATGGGGTTGGTACCGATTATAGGTTCTTTTCCACCTATAGGGGCCACAGCAGGTTCGGTGTTGGCAAATACCACACCGATTAAGTCCTGCATTATCGCCATATCAGAGTAGTATCCGGCCACACCAAAGTGGTTGGAGTCATGCACACCCACCATTCCGATACCAGTTTCTCTGGCTTTCTCCATGGCTAATTCCATGGCGTAGTAGGCAACTACATGGCCAAATCTATGATTACCATTTAAAAGAGCGGTTGAAGAGGTTTCTTTCTCTATCTCTATATGGGTATCGGTTTTTATGGTCCCGTATTGGAGGCCTGTTATGTATTGTGGAAATCTACCTAATCCGTGGGATGTAAATCCCTTTAGATCAGCGTCTAAAGTTACATCAGCAATTATTTCCGTGTCTTCCAGTGATACATTCATCCTGGTGAGTATTTCAGTGATTATTGATCTTTCCTGTTGTATGGTTAACTTCATTTAAATCCCCAAAAAAGTGTTTCAATTAGTTAATTTTTTAATATCCGTAGCTTAAATCTAGATAAAAATGTTTTCTAATTCTTGGTTTAAATCTCAATCAGATTATTTAATCTCAATCAGATTATCTTCAAAACTCAGTAAAGTTACCTTCCCTGGTTTACTGGTAACCTTCCCTATTACATAGGCCTCTTCATGTTTTTCTATAATCTTCAATGCGGCCTGGCAGTCTTCTTCTGGAACAATCACCACCATACCGATGCCCATGTTAAACACCCGGTACATCTCCTCCAGGGGCACTCCTACAGAATACATGGACTCAAATACTGGATTTGGCCGGGGCAGGTTATCGATATAGTAACCCACACTTTCGTTTAATCTTTTGAGGTTGCGGAACCCGCCTCCAGTTATATGGGCTAAGCCGTGCACTGTTACATCACTCTTTAAAAGTTCCATAACCGGTTTAACGTATATTTTGGTTGGTCTGAGCAGTTCTTCACCCACCGTTGTCTCGGGGAATCCGGGTAACTCATCGTCCACCTCTAAACCAGCGTCCTGGAAGAACACCTTCCGGGCCAGGCTTAAACCGTTACTGTGAATTCCACTGGAGGAAATCCCGATAAGAACATCTCCTTCCCGGATATCCTCTCCAGTGACTATGTCGTCGATATCTACTACTCCCACACCGGTTCCGGCCAGGTCGAAGTTGTTCACGATCTCCGGTAGTGAAGCGGTTTCCCCTCCTATCATGGCTATTTCGGCCTGTTTAGCCCCATCAGCGAGGCCTTTACCTATCTGGGCTGCTACTTCTGGGTCGGGTTTTTCCACGGCCAGGTAATCAACCATGGCCAGAGGTTCGGCTCCGACACAGAGTATATCATTAACCACCATGGCTATGCAGTCGATACCTACGGTGTCGTATTTATCCAGGAGTTCCGCTACTAAGATCTTACTACCCACTCCATCGGTGCTCATGGCAATGGCCTTACCTCCCAAGCGGAGTAGGGCGGCGAAATGGCCTGATTCTGTTATTACATCCCTGAACTTGAGGGTTTCTTTAAGATTTGAGGTTAAAGCAGAGATGGTAACTTCTTCTAAGTTGATGTCTACCCCTGATTCTTTATAAGTTGTCATTAAATCACCGGTTTATAAAATTGGGTATGATGTTGTAATTAAAATTCGGATTTAAAAAGATTACTCTAATATAGGCTATTGGATTCTACCTTAATAAAACTTGCCGATTACGTTCTGAAATAAAAATTCTCTCTGGAAAAAACAGGATAATAGATCAGCAAAAATAAGATATAAATTAGGAAAAGAAGAATTAAAAAGAAATTTGAATAAAAAAATTAGTTAAAAAATTGAAGAAAGTTTTTTCCGAAAAATATCACTGTATCCGTACGGTCTCCAAATTCATAGGGGTCTTGGTTTCGATTTTAAACTGTCGATAGAGGGTGGATGCAAGGTCCAGTGTCTTGTAGTTGTCCCCGTGGCAGATGAGTATCTTCTCTGGTTTAGGTGACATGCGTCTTACGTAGTCCACCAGCTGTTTCCGGTCGGAGTGTCCACTGAAACCTTCTATAGTTTTTATCTCCATTTTCACGTTGTAAACGTTGGTTTTACCCTCTTCCTTGAGGGGTATTTCCTTCCAGCCTTTCTGCAGTCTTCTACCCAGTGAGCCCTCTGCCTGGTATCCTACGAAGACCAGTGAGTTCCTCTTATCTCCACATAACCATTTGAAGTACTCCACCGAGTTTCCCCCAGTTAGCATTCCGGAGGTGGAGAGGATTATGGCCGGGTCGCCTTCTACTATGTCCCTTCTCTCCTCTATCCCGTTTACCTTGTGGAATACATCGGAGATGAAGGGGTTTCGGCCCATGTGGAATATTTGATCCCTGAGGTCTTTACTGAGGTATTCTGGCCGGGCGGTGTGGATGGCGGTAGCCTCCCAGATCATACCGTCGATGTATATGGGCACTTCGTTGATTATCCCGTGTCTTATGTATTCATCTAGGACTATCATGAGTTCCTGGGCCCTTCCCACGGCGAAAACAGGGATTAATATTTTACCGCCACGTTCCAGGGTGCGGTAGATGGTTTTTATTAACTCCTTTTCTGCTTCGTTACGGGAGGGCTGGACATCTTCATGTCCACCGTAGGTACTTTCCATTACCAGGGATTCTATACGGGGGAATTTGGATACGGCAGGTTCTAAGAGCCTGCTTCTTTCGAATTTGAAGTCGCCGGTGTAGACGAAGTTATGCTGGCCGTCACCGATGTGCATGTGGGTGATGGCAGAGCCCAATATATGCCCTGCGTTGTGTAAGGTTAACCGGATATCAGGGGCTATATCAGTTACTTCACCATAATCAAGGGTTATGGTGTGTTTAATGCTCTTTTTAACGTGTTTGACATTGAAAGGTAAGGGATTGTCTTCCCGGTGGGCTATATCGATGTGGTCGAGCTGTAGCAGGGTCATCAGGTCCCTGGTGGGTGTGGTACAGTACACCGGGCCTTCATAGCCGTAGTGGTACAGGTAGGGTAAGAATCCGCAGTGATCTAAGTGAGCGTGTGAAATTATCACCGCATCCAGGTTGTCTAAGCTGAACTCTGGAACGTTAAGGTAGGGGTATGAGCTTTTATCATCGGAACCAGCCACATTTACACCACAGTCCAGGAGTATCTTACTGTTGGAGGTCTGTAAAAATAGTGAGGACCTTCCCACCTCCCTGAAACCTCCCAGGGAGGTTAACCTGGTCCACTCGTTTTCATGGATCATGGGACGGTGTATACGGTTACCCAGGTCCTGTAAGATTTTTTTACGTTCTTTACTGTTTTTTCTTAAGGTCCTCCTGATCCTCTGTATAATTTCAGAGGCTATAGGGGGTGTTCTGAGTATTTTAGGTGCCCAACCTATTTTTTTAACTATTTCCCTTGAAGTAGCACCGTACTTTCCTATGACCAGTCCTGGTTTTCTGGCTTCGATTATAACTTCACAGGTTACCTCGTCGAAGGAGATGTTGGTGATTTTAGCTTCATCCGGTACTATTTCATGGATTTTACGAATGGCCTTTTCTGGTTCCATCAGGACAGAACGATCTGAGCGGATGATTATCCTCTTTCGTATGTCCTTAGCCAGATCCCTGATTAGGTCACCATTTTCAGTTATTATCTCCGGATTCTTGGTGTAGATAACCACTTCCGGACCTTCAAACTCTACTTTGGCCACCTGTACTCTATCGGGTAATCTTTGTACTATTATGTTTTTAATTTCTTGAATCTCTGAACCCATTCCATCACATCTTAAAAATGAGAAATCTGAATTAAGCTAAGTTTTAAATTTTCCAAACTCAGCAGTAAAATAATAAATTTAAAAAATTAAATAGATAATGTTTTAAAATCTAGTTTATTTCTTTAATTTTCCTTTCTACCTCTTCTTCTGAAAGTTTTACGAAACCTTCGTCTTTGGTAATAGTTGCTACTCGGATACCGTTACCTGAGAAGGCGTCTCTTTCCATGGCTGCCCTGATACCCCTAATAGCTAAATCTACTCCTTCCTCTACGTAAATGTCTTCGCTGTATCTGTCTTCCAGGACACCGTAGGTTACCATGGATCCGGAACCAGTGGAGATCATCATATCCTTGATCACTCCTCCAGCAGGGTCTAAGGAGAATATCGATGGTCCTTTGCTGTCAACTCCTCCCAGGAGTGTTTGTACGTACAGTGGTCCTGAGCGTAAGATGTTGGAAGTTAAGGTAGCCAGGGATTCCACGCCAATTTCTTCGCCGTTTCTAAGCCTGTAAAGGGCTGATTCGGCGGTTATGAATTTCATCAGTGTTTGTGCGTGTGAAACAGACCCGGCAATGGTAGCCCCTATGTGGTCATCTATCCTGAATATCTTATCGGCCACTTTATGGGCTATAAGGTTACCCATGGTTGCTCTTCTTTCTGTTGCAAAAACTACTCCGTCTTTACAGGTTAAACCAAGGGTAGTTGTGCCTTTCAATTGGTCTTTATCGTTCATAAATACACCTCGAAAAAAACAACAGATAAAAAATAGTTTCAAAGTTTTACTAAATTTTAATCTTTAATTCATATTATATAAATATTTACTATGATATTATTTAGAAAGTTTTTAAAGGTTTTAAACTTTCTATAGGCCTATTTTAACTAGGATACTTATAAAGGTTTCTTTATTTAATTTTATACAAAAATTTATAAATTTTATTTAAAAAAGGTTAATCTCAAGTGCTGGTGGAGCCTGTTAATTTTTTTCTCTTAAAGAGACGTTTCACATCCTTAAGAGATATATTTGATTTTATTTCCTCGTTAACCATGGCACAGGGAGCCAGGGCACAACAACCCAAACATCCCACCGATTCCAGTGAATATTCCATATCGAAGGTTACCTCGTCCTCCTTAATCCCCAGGTGTCTTTCAATACCTTCCATTATCTTATCAGCACCGCTTACATGACAGGCGGTCCCCTTACACACCATGACGTGTTTACGGCCCCGGGGGGTGAATCGGAACTGGGAGTAAAAGGTAGCCACACCGAAAACCTCACTCTTGGAGACTCCCACAAAACCAGAAACCTCCTCCATGACTTCTTCAGGTAAATATCCATACCTGGACTGTATATCCTGGAGGATGGGTATTATCTCTGATTTGGTACCTTGATAGGCCGATTTAATTTTCTCTAAATCTTTATGCATCAGAATGCTCCGTTGGACTAAATCAGATAATATTTTGTATTAAACTAAATCAGGAATATCCTGCATTAAAATTCATCATCGTTTGATCTTACTATTTGAAATTTCAGATAATATATTTAACTACACATTTAACTCATATATTAACATGAAAGGCAAAGTAATAGGAGACATCCTCGTAGTTAAAAAAGACGTGGAAAACCCGGAAACATTTCTGGAACTACCTGGAGTTAACCGGGTGGTTAAGCTAGGCAGAATCAAGGGTTTAAAACGAGAACCCGAGGTGGAAGTGCTTTTAGGTGATGGTACTGAAACCATCCACCGGGAAAACCACTGCCTCTTCAAGCTGGACGTGTCCAGGATAATGTGGTCCAAGGGCAACACCACAGAGAGGAAGAGGATCGCCGGATTAGTGGAGAAAGGGGAGACTGTAGTGGACCTCTTCGCTGGTATCGGCTATTTCTCCATACCCATAGCCGTCCATTCCATGGTGGATAAGATCTACTCCATCGAGATAAATCCAACTGCTTACGATTATCTATGCCAGAATATCACCCTCAACGATGTTCCAGATAGGATAGAACCATTATATGGGAATTGCCGGGAATTAGCGCCGGTTGGAGTGGCCGATCGGGTTTTAATGGGTTATATCGGCAACACCCACCATTACCTGGACGTGGCACTTTCTGCCTTAAAGGATGAGGGGGGAGTGATACACTATCATGAATCTGTACCTGATAAATTTAAGTTCATCCGGCCGGTTGACCGGGTAAAAGAAGCTGTAGATGGCTTTGAAGTGGATATTTTAAATAAGAGGATCATCAAGAAATATTCCCCTGGCGTGTACCACGTGGTGGTGGATGCCTGGATCCGTAAGGAATAGATGGTAGGGGATATGATACTAAAATAAAAATATAAGAATGGGGGGTTTGCCTGACAGCGGTAGTTTATTCTGAAGACTACAAATTCCACGATACTGGTGCACATGTGGAGAATCAGAGACGTGTTCAGGTCATAATGGAAGCTATCCAGGAAAATGGTTTACTGGACTCGAAGGACATCCACCAACCAGTTTCAGCTGGTGAAGAAGACCTGCTGAGAGTACACTCCCAGGACCATGTGGAACACGTTAGAAGGTTCTGTGAGATGGGCGGCGGTAACCTGGATTTTGACACCACGGTATCATCAGAGTCTTACAGGATAGCTAAATTATCAGCTGGAGGAGCTATAAAAGCGGCTGAACTGGTTTTAGATGGATGTAACAGTGCTTATTCTGTGGGAAGGCCTCCCGGCCATCACGCCACTCATAACCGGGCCATGGGCTTTTGTATCTTCAACAACCTGGCCATCACCCTGGAATATTTAAGACAGTTAAGGAAGGTAGAGAGGTTTTTCATCTTCGACTTCGATGTTCACTACGGAAATGGCACGGCGGATATGTTCTATGAAGACCCGGATGTGATGTATATCTCCATCCACCAGGAGCCACGGACGTTATTCCCAGGAAAAGGAAATGTAGAGGAGATAGGTAGCGGTGAAGGGGAAGGCAGGAATCTATGCATTCCCATGCCCCCTGGATCAAACAGCCATGATTACCGCTATATCCTGGAGAATATACTGGGACCAGTTGCACAGAGTTTCTCCCCTGATTTCTATCTGGTGGATGTGGGATTCGATGGGCACCGGGATGATCCCCTTTCCAGTATACGTCTGGACGATGAATTTTTCACCTGGATAGCCGTGGAGATGATGGATCTAGCCCGGTCTTTAACCTTGATCCTCGAAGGGGGATACGATTTGGATGCTCTGGCCCGGTGTAATCGGAACTTAATCCAAGGTCTCGAAAATTATAAAACCATGAAGGAGGAATATGAGAAAGGTAAGGAACCCATAGACAACTCCATGGTAAACAGGGAAACCAGAAAGATATACGAAAGTCTCTCCGATATATTCTCTCCTTACTTCGATATTTAAACTTGAACCTGAACGATTTTAAATTTAAACCGATATTAAACTTGAATACATTTAAAACGATATTTAATACATATTTAAACCAATATTTAAACTTGAATACATTTAAAAACGATATTTAACCCATCTAAATACATGTATACTATAAAACGGTGATTAGAAATGGATAAAATCCGTTACAGGCAGGCCCAAGAGCTTATAGGTAAAGCAAGAAAATTTAAAGGGACTAAAGAAGTCTTTAAAAAGCCCCAGGAAGGCATAATCGATACAAAATTATTTGGTGAGATTTTAAATGAGATGATGGATTTAGAGGATTATTTACTCAATAGCAGACCCACCCATTACCTTAAAAAGGACGAGGCCCAGGAGTTCTGTGAGCAGATCATCTCCATCAGGAAGCAACTGGACAGTATACTGGGCGACTTCGGTGTCCTGGAAAAAACAGATGCAGAAGGGGATATTAAGACATTATCGGATAAATATCTAATTTTAACCACTAAAAGCAATTTTAAAAAGGTTTTAACCAAATTTACAGTGGATCCCCAGAAGATCGTGGTAGCGGGAGTGCCCCTGGAGATAGATGATATGAAGAGGCTGAACCCAAACTTACCAGATGCCGCACTCAAATCTATTGAAAAGAAGATATCACACGTCAAAAATGATATCACCAGGAAAAAGGAGCAGTTTAACCTGGAAAATGTCCTGGTAATAGTGGAAGATGATGAATCCGGTGAAATACTTGCCGAGAGAGCCAGAGAATTGTACAATGCCCAAACCATAACACTCGAAAGTTTTAAGGATATAACTCCTGAAGAATTTTTAAAACTTTTATCCAGGCTTTGATACTGGTTAAAATTAATTTAAACCAGCTCTATAATGGAATAAATCAATTTTATTCAAAGATCAGGATCAATAAATTGCTTTTTGTGAACTTTTGGAAATGGTAAATAGCAAATATTATATAGGTGAGTAAAGTATTCACAATTTGGTGAAGTTTTCACATTTCATATTATCCTTGTATGATCTATGCACCCAGGATATGATGTACTTGAGACTCGAGAAATGCAAACAACATGAATTTACTTTATTTTGTATGAATTTTTCTTCTAGATTGGATTTTAATCAAGTTAATTCTATTGTAGATTAACCTAGTGGTGAAAAAAGATGGACCGATCATGTTTCCCTGACACCCAGGACAATACGCCCACTATACCTGTACATTTAACCCGCGTAGGGGTTACAGGTGTAAAAAAGCTTCTGAAAATTGAAAGATTTGGAAAACGACCAATAATACTCATCCCCACCTTCGATGCATTCGTTGATTTACCCAGCACCAAAAGGGGAATACACATGTCCCGAAACCCGGAAGCTATTACCGAGGTTCTTGAAGAGGCTGTGGAAGAATCAGCAGTAGAAATTGAGTCATTATGTGCCGAAATCGTTACCCGCCTGCTTAACAAGCATAAGTATGCTAAAAAGGCGGAAGTGAGTATGAAGAGCGATTTCATCATCATGAAGGAGTCTCCCGTCACCCGACTTAAAACCCAGGAGATGACCAAGATAATGGCCGATGCCAGCGGCATACGCAACGGTGAAGACGTGATAATAAGGAAGATGATCGGAGCAGAAGTAGTGGGAATGACAGTCTGCCCCTGTGCACAGGAAACCACACGTGAATCAACAAAACAGGAACTCTTAGAATTCCTTGATGAAGAGACAACCGAAAAAGTCCTGGAAAAAATTCCTTTCGCCTCACACAATCAGCGTGGCCGGGGGATGATCATGATAGAAGTTCCGGAACAGAACGTGATACGGGGGGAGGATATAATCAGGATCATCGAGAACTCCATGAGCTCCCCGGTCTGTGAACTGCTTAAAAGGGTGGATGAAAACGCAGTGGTGGTCAAAGCACACGAGAATCCTAAATTCGTGGAAGATTGCGTACGGACCATGGTGCAGAAAATCGTAAATAAATATTCACACCTGCCAGATGACACCCTGGTAACGGTGAGACAGGTGAACGAAGAAAGCATCCATCGACACAATGCGTTTGCAGAGAAAGTAGCCACGCTGGGCGAACTTAAAAGAGAAATGCTCAATGGAGACGACCACAATGAAGATTCATGAGGTTGCCGGTAATGTAATGGGTATGCTGGAAGCATTTGAGGGTTCAAGACCCGCCATGGACACACCACAGATGCTCATCGTCCGGGGAATGTCTCGTAAAGAAATGCAACCCGAAGAACTGGAAAAAGTGATATCAGATGTATTAGACGAAATCGGCGCCCGAAGAATCGAGGTATTTTCCGAAGAAGCCAAGGATGTAATAGGTGTTATGGACGAAAATATCAGAGGCCAGGTGGAAATACAGGGAGAAACTGATATCTACGGGATATACCGACTTAAGGACTCTTTTGAGGCTATGAACTGTCATGCTGAATATGCATTAGGTTTACTGGATGGATTAGCCATTTTCATGGTGTTATGGATGGATAAAAGCGGATTCGGCCCTAAATTCGTTGAGATAGTGGTTGTGAATCTGGAAATTTAAAACTTTTTTATCACAGGTGGAGTATCCCCCTTTCAATCTTATCAAGGAAATTTATTTAAAAGGAAGAATGCAATTGCCTGAACTTTCAAAAGATGATATAGTCGACCACCTTAATTCGGGATACAAGGAAGTTTCATCCCTGATGGGGGAAGTAAATTCACATAAGGATTCCAGGGTAACCTATTCCCGGAATATTTTCCTCCCCATCACCAATATCTGCAGAAATGAGTGTGGTTACTGTATCTATCGCAGAAGCCCGGAAAGCCATGATGCCACCATCCTCATGGAAACAGATGAAGTAATGGCCATAGTGATGGAGGCTGATAAATATGCCTGTCATGAATCTCTCTTCACCTTTGGTGAGGGGGCGGATGAATTTTTCGAGGTAAGACAGGCCCTGGATAAGCAGGGTTACAGTAGCATGGTGGATTACCTGTACCACCTCTGCAGTGAGACCCTGGATAAAACCAACCTGTTACCCCATAGTAACCCGGGGATACTTAAGAGGAAAGATCTAAAACTTTTACGGGAAGTAAATGCTTCCATGGGGTTGATGCTTGAAAATTCCAGTGCACGATTGATGGAAACAGCTGTTCATTCAAAAAGCCCTGGTAAAGATCCCAAGTTGAGACTCAAAACCATAGAGGACGCGGGTAAACTCAAAATACCATTCACCACCGGTCTGTTAATAGGTGTGGGGGAAACTGTGGAGGAAAGGGCAGATTCACTCCTGGAGATCCGTAAACTCCATGATAAGTATGGGCACATACAGGAAATAATAATCCAGAACTTCAAACCAAAACCCGGCATTCCCCTGGAAAATCAACTAGAACCTTCCCTCATGGAGATGATTAAGACGGTGACCGTCACCAAACTGCTTTTCCCGGATGTGAGCGTCCAGGTACCCCCTAATCTGAATATAGACGGTGCCCAGATGTTTCTCCTGGCCGGTGCAGATGACTGGGGTGGTGTTTCACCTTTAACCAAGGATTACGTTAATCCAGAAGCACCCTGGCCAGAATTAAGTAGATTAAAATCTCTTACAGAAGAGTTAGGCTTCAAATTTGTTGAAAGGCTTCCAGTTTATCCCGAATATATATCTGAGGAATTTTTAAGTGAGAGGATACTGGAAAAAATAAGTTCTATTGGTTTATAGTATTTCCCATTGGTTTTAGTACCCTCTTACAATGTTAAAATCCTAATTTAAAAATTAAAGCATACTTACATCATTTAAAAGGCCTTAAAGCATACTTATCTCATTTAAATCTTCTTTTACGATGTTCAGAACAGTCTGGGTGTAGGTCCTCTGGACGTCTGCTTCTTTAAGCAGGGATTTTATGAAGTTGTCCAGTTCCTTGGTGTCTTTAAATCTGGTGATGAGTATGGCGTCGAATTCTCCAGTTACATCGTACATACACAGTACGTTTTTATGGTAGGCCGTTCGGTCTTCCCAGTTTCTAAGTACTCCGCCTTTGACTTTTACCCCGATTATGGTGGTCAGGGAGTAGCCCAGTTTTTCATGGTCGATTATTGGGGAGAATCTCTTTATGATCCCCGATTTAATGAGTTTTTCGATACGGTTATGGACGGTTCCTATGGATATGTCCAGTTGTTTGGCAATACTCCGGTAGGATTTTCTCCCGTCCTCATGGAATATCTTGATCATCTTCCGGTCGACATCATCGATGACACTTTTACCTTTTTCTTCACTTTCACCCTTCATACCCAACACCTCTCATTTGAACAATGTTTATTAATAGTGATTTTTACACGTAAATAATTATACATTTTCCATTAAATCGTGGGAATAGTTTAAATACAAGTTTGGATTTATAGTATATTGTGGTTATAATGAGTTTAAATGATGAAGCTATCAAGATGAGATATATAGCCCTGGTAAAGAAGGGTGTAATTGCAGACGACGAATGTAGATCCTACACCAAAAAGATGGATATTGATCCGTGTGTCAAGCGAAAAGTCAAGGAGTTTGAAGATAGTTTTGTTCCAGGCACGGTTCTGTTGAGTGACAAAGCCAGTTATAAGTTACGTGTAGAATATCCCATGGAATAGCCAATTAACCATTTAATTAGTCCTTTTTTTTATTATTTAATATTTTCCCCTTTTTCTTCTTAAATATTTCAAATAATATCTTTTATTTCTCTAACATTTATAGAATTATCTTATTTTTCCCACCATTTTCAGATATTTTTTACTCAAAACACCATTTTATCTCTTCCATGCATCAAATTATCGCTAAAATACCCGCGCTGGTTATACTGTATTTTTCAAAGAGATTCGATCTCCTGACCAGGCCCATTTCAATCAAACTATTTAAGTGTTTATACACCATTGCCCGGGATATGCCTACTTTTTCTCCTATTTCCACAGCTGTTAAATCTTCTTTATATAAAGATTCTATTATCTTCAGTTTACCCTTGGAGATATCCAGTTTAAGGGGAGGTATCCTGATTACTTTGTCCTGGTAACAGGTGAAGATACCGTCTACCCCATTTTTATTGGCCACGAAATTAATTAATGGGCCTACACCTCCATTACTGGAAGCAACAAAGACTTCACCATGTTTTTTAGCACCTTCTATTACTTCTGATATCCGTTGGCAGGCTTCTTTAGGGTCATCGGTTTCAATTAGAATTTCCCCACCCTTCAGGAATGAGTCTATTTCGGATCTATGATATTTTCCCTCATGTAAACTTATTATCCCATCTGCCTGTATTTTAACCGAGGCATCGAAGAGACATTGCCCCCTCAAATTACTGATTAAAGTCTTCATAGTTGGATCACCATAAATACTCTGTCTCACTTCAATATATAACTGTATACTTGGAAAGTTGTATGGAGAACAACCTTTAAATACTGAACTCTTCCTACCAAAATTAGAGATTAAACTGGAGGGATACACACGACCGTATCAGAAACCATTAACGCAAAAGCTTTTTCAACACGCCGATTGAACACACAGGTAAGGAAAGCGTTGTCTGAGGAAAAAAATAACATCATACTGGAAAAAACAGGCAAACTAGACTCTATAGTTGTGGGATTAGGTAAAGGGGCAAATGTAACTTTGGAAGGAGACGTTGGAGATTTTGTAGGCGCCCTTAACAACGGGGCGCGTATAGAAATTCAGGGAAACGCAGGAAGATACGTGGGAGACAACATGACCACTGGAGAGATCGTAGTAAAAGGTTCAGCCCAGGACGGAGTGGGCTTCGGCACATATAACGGTACCGTAGTTGTTTATGGTGATGCCGGCAACGGTGTTGGCCAGCTAAACAAGGGCGGAACCATCCTTATTGATGGAAATATTGGTGATCTGACAGGCCTCTACATGCTCAGCGGCGACATAATAGTCACCGGAGATGCCGGTGCAGATACCGGGGACTGGATGATAGGCGGCACCATCTACATAGGTGGTAATTACGAAACAGGAACCAATGCAGAGGTCCATGAATTGGATCATTCAGATAAGAGAAAATTGGCTGAATTATTTAAAAAATATGAAATTGACGCTCAAATTGAAGACTTCATAAAGCTGAAACCCAAGGATCTAAGGCCGTTCTATGGAAACCATGACGAGGAGGTGACAGTATGAAACAGATCCTCTTAACCGATCCAGAAAAATGCGACGGATGCAACGACTGTATCCAGGCCTGTGAATATGTAAACAATGAAAGCAGCATATTCCTGCATAAAATGGACAGTGGATACCATGCCATAGTCTGTCAGCAGTGCATAAACCCATCCTGTATTAAAGGATGCTTCCGGGATGCCATCTACCGGGAAGATGGAGTGGTGAAAATAGACCAGGACCGCTGCATCGGTTGCAGGTTATGCATGCTCATGTGTCCCATTGGCAGCATCACCTATACAGAAGAGCAGATGCTTAAATGTGAACAGCAGTGCATGAAGAACGGGGAAGAAACCCCGGCCTGTGTGAATTCATGCGACTCCGGTTGTCTGGAGATAGTGAACGTTAAAGAATTTGCATCTGGACTACAACAGGGGATCGACATGAACAATTCAGTTAACGGATCATCCATTAAACCGTTATCCCCCTCAGCACAGCTTGCAACCTCGACACAGGGATTGTGTGTGTTCTGCGGTACCTGTGAAGTGGTATGCCCCACCGATGCAATAAAAATAGTCGATGATCATGCTGAAATAGATAAAAGTAAATGTATAATGTGCGGATCCTGCACCGCCGCATGTCCAGTCCTCATACCAACCGGAGCAGGGAGTATATGGGACCCCCGTACAATAGCAGATATAAGATTCACATCTAAGGCAGGAAAATATGTCCTTAGAGGATTTGGTTCAGAAAGACGACTTCCCAACTTCGATGATATCATAATACTACCGGCACAGGCTTCAGTATCACCAGTAGATAAGTACCGTGAAGTCTGTAACACCAGCGTAATCCTGGGTACCCGGTACGCTGAAAAACCATTAGAACTGTCCACGCCAGTACTCATAGCTGGAATGTCCTTCGGTGCTTTAAGTGAGGAGTGTAAACTAGCCATGGCCAAGGGAACCTCACTGGTTGGGTCACTGGCCAACACCGGTGAAGGAGGAATGCTCCCGGGGGAAAGAGAATTCGCTGATAACCTGACTGTACAATATTCCTCGGGTAGGTTCGGAGTATCCGCAGACTACCTGAACGTGGCAGATGCCATCGAAGTTAAAATAGGACAGGGAGCCAAACCAGGAATGGGAGGCCACCTCCTGGCAGAGAAAGTAAGCCCTAAAGTAGCTGAAATAAGAGGTTTACCTATAGGGACAGACGCTCTAAGCCCCTGCCGTTTCCTGGACGCCACCCAGGACGGAGACCTGGCCAAACACATAGAACTCCTACGAGAGGTCACCGACTGGCAGAAACCAATCATAGTTAAACTGGGTCCAGGAAGAGTGGATGAAGATGTTCGGATAGCCGTAGAATCCGGTGCAGATGTGATATCAGTGGATGGGATGGAAGGCGGTACCGGAGCCGCCCCGGAAGTGGTCATCGAACACACCGGTGTCCCCACACTTGCTTCCTTAGTCCAGGCGGTAAGGACCCTGGACGAGATGGGCATGAAGGACACAGTACAACTCATCATCACCGGAGGAATTAGAAGCGGTGCTGACGTGGCTAAATCCATGGCCATGGGAGCCGATGCGGTCTACATCGGAACCGGTGCCATGATCGCCATGGGATGCCGGGCCTGCCGTATGTGCTACACTGGAAAATGCCCAGTTGGAGTGGCAACCCAGGATCCTCTCCTCTGCGAAAGACTGGATGTTGATCTGGCGGCCATGCGTGTTGCTAACTACATAAAATCCATGACTGAAGAGACCAAGATGCTTGCCATGCTGGCCGGCCACTCAGATATAAGGGACTTCACCCCTGACGATCTGAGGGCTTTGAATCTCGACACTGCAGAAATAACCGGTTTAAGGTTGATCGGTTACTAAGAGATTGGTATTAAGAAAAGGTTTATATCCCTTTTTTTTATTTTTCCCTAATTTTTATTTAATTTGTTTACTGTGCCTGTAATATTCATGGTTTGCCTCGAATTTATAAATTAAAGCTACAGATCTGGCAAAGAAGATGGTTAGATAGGGGAAAATAATTAGAGGCACGATTATGATCCCCACAAACAGTGGGAAGATTAAGAAGGATGAGACGTAGTACACAGCCCCGATGATGATAAGCATGATAACGTACCAGATTAAATAGTCCACCCATCTAATTTCCTTAATTTTACCTGTAATTTCTTTGAATCTAAAAGCGGCACTTAATTTGTTGTGGTGAACCATGTTAGCCAGGGCCACAGGAATTAAAAAACTGATCACCACCAGGAGCACTAAACCGATTAATACCATACCACCTACCAGTTCCAGTGAGATGGAAGGGTTTAAAAGTGAACCAGCCCCTGGAACTGTGAGCATGGGTAGAAGAACAGACCACATCCCCACTAAAATTAGAATTCCCGGTATAAATGAGTAGACAAAGAGAACGACAAATATTTTTAACCCATCCACAAACATGGAAGTCCACTGACTGAATTCTGGAAGCTCAGATGTATTTTCCATTGAACATTTAATTGTTTTAAAGAAATAGCCCAGAAGCAGGAAACCAGGAATAATCAAAGAGGATAGGATGGTTATTATCCCCAGGATTAAAACCTTTTTAAAATCAGTTAAAGGATATTTCAAGGCGTTAGAAGTTATCTCACCAGCGTCCATATATTTTTCACCTGATGGGGGATATGGATTAATTGATATTTAAAAATTAACATTCAACTTGGTTAAATAAAAATAAAAAAGGGGGGAATTTTAATCTATTCTGGTGATGCTGGTTCTTCAGCTGGTGCTGGTTTACCTTCTTCACTGTTTGCAAATATCAAAGATAATGATCTAGCGTACAGCATGTACAGATATGGAGCGACTATTAATGCTGCAATAAAGCCTCCTACATAAGGGATCGCGCTGATGATGCTGCTGATGATTCCGAATACAATTGCTATGATGTACATCACTATCCACCAGATGATGTAAGAACCCCAACCGATCTGTGATATCCTTTCGAGTATCTCACTGAATCTAAATGCTGCTCCCAGTTCATCGTATAAAGCCATGTTTGCCAGTGCCACGAAATAGATTAAACTGAATATTATACCCAATATTATGGCGATAATTCCCGTTCCACCTATTAATCCAATCCATGCAAAGGGGTTAGTTGTCGACGTGGCGGCTATGGTAGCAATAGCTGCAAATATGCCTACTGAGAAAACTATTATTGGGATTATGAAATACACTATGGTAACCACGATTACTTTTATACTATCAACGACCATACTGCCCCATTCATCGAATGCCGGAAGATCATCGTAACCCGCTAAAGTTGCTTTTACTATTCTTAGTAAATATCCTGGCCAAAAGAATATACCAATGATTATAGCACTTAGAATAAAGAATACACCGAGGATTAAAACGTTCTTCCAATCACCAGATGGATATTTAAATGCATCTGATACAATTTCTCCTATGTCCATATTTTCACCTCCATTTTTTCAATGTATAACATTTAGTATCCAATTTCATATAAAAATTTCGATTATAATTCACTAGAAGCAAAAACTAATGCACAAAATCTGGCATTTAAAATCACAAAATAAGGGACAATTAGAAGGGGAATAATCACAATTCCAATGAGTATTGATTGTGCAAAAAGAGAAATTAAAGCGGTTAAAACTGCCAAAATCCAGATGATGGCATAGTAAAGTAAATATTTTTTAACACCTATCATGGAAATTCTGGCAAAAATCTCCCTGAATCTGAAGGCTGCACTGATTTCACCATCATAAAGAGCCATATTGGCGATACCAACATATTCTACCAGTCCAATTAATAATAAAATTATTATCTGGATGTTTGAACTCAAAATCCAGGACCATAGAATATACAGGGAAAAATTGGGAATGCTGGAATAGAATATCTCATAATTAAACCATAGAAACACAGCCAATACGGGCAGAGCATAAATTATCAGGACTAAGATCACCTTAAAGCCGTCCATATACATAGATATCCAGTTATCGAAGTCAGGAAGCTCATCGTAACCTTTAAATGATGATCTAATTATTTTAAACAGGTAACCTGAAGGCAATGGTAACGTTAACAGGAACAACAACGTAAATAGGTTGATTTCAGTGAGGACTCCGATAAAAGCTATCAACGTTAAAAAACCCAGGAGGATTACTTTCATCCAGTCGGCTGGATATTTCACTGCATCCAGTACAATCTCTTTTATATCGATGTTTTCATCCTCCCCAATCCATTTCGTTTTCTATTCAATCGTTAACTTAAAGGCTCTTTGATTTGTATTTAACCACGTAAACTTAAAATGATTTCCTTTATGGTTTCCACCGGGGCGTTGGTTTTAATCCCGGTAGGTTTAATATGGGTACGGGAGGCGAAGTATCCCTCCTGTCGAAGTTTTTCCAGGACATGTGTAATTGGAGGTGCACTGGTCTTCAACACCTTACAGACCTTATGGAGGTCATAAAAGGTGGCCGGACCGAAGGATTCTTCATAACACCTCTCCAGCAACTTCAAAGCTTTATTATAGGTATTAATGGTGGAAGGTAGCAGATCCAGCATTCTTTTAACATAATCACTATCCAGTATGTTACCCAGCCATAAAGGACCGCCCACCTTCATGGTACCACCACAGTTAGAGCATTCTGATGGTATATGGGGTGCTAATCCGGGGATGGTCATCCGGTGAAGGCATCTGGTACAATGGGCGATGTATCCCAGGTTCTTAAGGGAATCATCAGTCCTTTTTGCACCCTTACCAACTTCCAGGTAGATCCGAAGGTAATGCTCCGTACTATGGGAGAAGACAGGTGTTGTATATTTCTTGTACTTGGCGAAGGTACGGGAGATGAAACCAGCCAGTATCCTTAAACCGTTTTCATGGCAGTACTCGGTTTTCAGGGGTACAGCACTGTACTTCCTGATACAGGGCTCCTTATAAGTCCCGCATAGCGCTGAGGTATCGGTTGCAGTCACACATAATAGTCCCCCTGCTTTTAAGCCAGCAGCTGATTCTACAAAGGGTGAAGGTGTTCCAAAGGGGTCGATGTCCACCACATCGAACTTACCCCGGCACCGGCGCAATAGGATGTTGGCGTCCTCTCTAGTTGCCCGAACATTATCTGTTCCGTTTTCCTGGATGTTTTCCCGGGTAAATTCCACGGCCAGAGGATTTAAATCATTTACAACAACACAGTCTGTGCCAGATATTTCCTTGGAGTATCTGATTCCTCTAATTCCGCTACCACCGAAGGCATCACAGATCCGGATATCCCTACCCTGTTTTTCCTGGTAAACCTGTAAGGCAGTTACAGACAGGTCCCTGTTAAGTTCCATCACTGGATTGTAGAAAACAGGTGCTTTGGCTGATACCTTATCATAAACCGGGATTTCTACTTTGACCTGTCCTTCATCTACGGTAATCTTGTTCATCATTCACCACTAAAATCAATCATTGTACAAAATAATTAGATAATTTATTTACAAATTTTGATTTGGTTTAATTATATATATTTGATGGAAGTGAATTAATGTATTAATTTCAATCCCAACTCAAAAATAGAATTAATAAAATTTTATCAGGTGATAAATATTGATACCAATTGCACAGCCCCTTATATCGGATGAAGAGATAGCTGAAGTTGTAAAAGTTTTAAAATCAGGATTCATTGCCCAGGGGCCTAAAGTAGCCGAATTTGAAGAAAAATTCGCAGAATATATTGGGGTGGAGCATGCGGTGGCCACCACTTCAGGGACCACAGCATTACACGTGGCCCTCATGGCCCTGGGAATAGAAAAGGGCGATGAAGTAATAACCACACCCTTCAGTTTTGCAGCCACAGCCAATTCAATCCTATTTACCGGTGCGACTCCAGTCTTCGCCGATATAAATTCACAAACCTATAATATAAATCCACAGAAAATACAGGAAGCCATAACTGATAAGACCAAGGCCATAATACCCGTCCACCTCTATGGACAACCAGCGAATATGGGCCCCATAAGGAAGATTGCAGAAGAACACAACCTATGGATAATTGAAGACGCAGCACAGGCCCACGGAGCACAGTATCAGGACCAAATGGTAGGATCACTGGGTGATATAGCCTGTTTCAGTTTCTACCCCACCAAGAACATGACCACCGGGGAAGGCGGTATGATAACCACAGACAGTGATGAACTGGCAGACACAGCCCGCATGTTAAGATCCCACGGCGAAGGTGAAAGGTACAACCACACAATCCTCGGCTACAACTTCCGTATGACAGACATAGCCGCAGCAATAGGACTAGTCCAGCTCAAACGTTTAGATGGCTTTACAAAAAGTAGGATTGAAAATGCAGAATACCTGACCACACATATAAACACCATAGAAGGCATTACACCCCCATTTGTCCTGGATAAGGTGAAGCACGTATTCCACCAGTACACCGTCAGGGTGGAAAATGGAAGAAGAGACGATGTTAAGGATTTCCTGACCGGACTGGGCATAGGAACCGGAGTACACTATCCCAAGACCATTTACAATCAGAAGCTGTATCAGGGCCTGGGTATAGGTGGAAACTGCCCCCAGGCGGAAAAAGCAGCATCCCAGGTGCTTTCATTACCAGTACACCCTGGACTCTCAACTGAAGACTTAACTGAGATAGTTGATTTACTGGAAGAAGCGTCAGAGAAATTCTTCCAATAAGAGAACTAGTAAACCGGAGAACTGTAAAACCTCGTGTTCAGAGTAAAACCTTATGTTTTTCAGGGTAAAAACTTGTGTCTAGGATAATTTTTCCTTTACACTAACTACTTTTTGTTTTAAACCAGCTTCCTTATCCCTTCGGTCATCTATTTTCACACTGGTAGCCACACGGTCAGCTCCCAGGGCAAAAACAGCTTCATGTGCTAGTTCAATGGCAGAAAAGATTTCTCCAGGGTCATCTGATTCTAACATAGTCCCCATACCACTGATTTCGTATTTAATACCAGTTTTATCCAGAGCAGCCAGTGCAGCAGCTATGTAAGGGCTTATACTGGTTTTTGAGGTTCCGATGGGTATGATGGTGAGTTCTGCAGATATCATACATAATATATATGCCCCTGTTTTCATATAATTTTTATGGAACCCTTGAACAGAGAAAAATTCAATCAGAGCATAATCCAGAGGGTTAGAAGCGTAATAGATGAATATGATCTATTTAGTGATGGAGAGAAAATAGCAATAGCCCTTTCCGGTGGAAAAGACAGCGTTTTAACCTTACACCTATTAAATGGATTTAAGGATGAATACAACCTCCAACTGGTAGCTATATCGGTAGATGAAGGAATTGAAGGGTATAGAAACGAAGGCATTGAAGTTGCCCGGAAAAACACCCGTAAACTCGGGGTAGAACTGGTTGAAAAATCATTTGAGGGTGAATTCGGTATTAAACTCGATAAGGTGGCGGGTAAGTACAAAAGTGCCTGTATACCCTGCGGTGTATTCCGGAGGTGCCTCATCAACAGGACAGCCTACGAGTTAGGCGCAGATAAAGTGGCCACCGGTCACAACCTGGACGATGAAATACAATCATTCCTCATGAGCTTTGCCCGGGCTGATTTCAGGCGGTTCTCTAAATTCGGACCGAAACTGGAACAGATACACCCCCGGTTAATTCCCAGGATAAAACCCCTATGGAAAATCCCGGAAAAGGATGTGGGAACCTGGGCAGTTCTAAATGAAATACCAGTACATTTTGCAGAATGCCCCTACGCCTATCTGTCCTTAAGGGGTAAAATTAAGAATTATTTAAACCAGTTGGAAGAGGATCACCCCGGATCGAAGATGGCCATCATGGAATCCTTCCAGAAAACCTTTAAAAATCAGGAAACACCAGTTGAACTGGTGGAATGCCAGCGTTGCGGTGAACCGTCATCTTTAGATGTTTGTAAGGCGTGTGAGATGCTGGAGGAGATTAAATAAAACGTTATTTCTGAATCAATAAATTTTACTAACCTTACCCACACCCTTGCTCCGGCCTTCCCGGAATATGAGTTTCTGCCCTTCACGAATAGCGTAGGGACGGTATTTAAATTTCATCCTGATCTTACCAGTATCACCCGCGGATAGATATTCTTTATCCAGGGGCTGGAATATGGTGGTGTCAGAGATGGTCTCTATATGGGTTATGCATTCATAGCCCTCTCTGATGGTTGTAGGATGCACCAGTATGGAGACATCTGCTTCAAACTCCCTTACCGGCTGTGGTTTATAGAGTAAATCCGATATGATCATACCCCTTTTAATGGAACTTACGTCTGCACCGCTCAGGGATATCCCCACCACTTCACCGGTTTCTGCACTGTCCTTTTTATAGTAGTGCATCTCTATGGAACGGACAGTGATGGGGATGAATTTACCGGTACTGGTAGGTCCTAGAAGAAGTTTATCACCCTTTTTCACAGTGCCCTGTCTGACTGTACCGCTTACTACAGTTCCCACACCCGTAACAGTGTATATTTTATCGATGTACATCATGAACGGTTTTTTCCCGTCTTGGGGATTGGATTCTACGTTCAACTGGTAAAACAGTTCGTCCAGGAGATCTAAACCATTACCAGTAACTGGTGATACTTTTATAACCGGTACCAAATGTTGATTCATATTCCCCGCCACGAAAACCGCGTCGTCACCAGTTTTGACCATGTATGGAATTTTACCTACCATCTTAAGGAGTTCGAACACCTTATCTTTAACTTCCCGGGTTCTCTCCTCGGTTACCATGTCTATCTTGGTGATGGCCACCAGTAAAGGTATTTCCATGGCCAGGACGATTCCCAGGTGCTCCCGGGTTATGGCGGTAGGGCCCTGATCAGCGGCTATGGTGAGCAGTCCAAAATCCAGTTTCTGACCTACAATACCCCTTATCGTGGTCCTAAGCCAGGGTTCATGGCCCACGGTATCCACAAAGGAGACCACCTTTTCGCACTGCTCCACCACCTTTGATTTTTCCTTTTTATGCAGGGGATTGGTGATACGTACCGGTTTTCCTTCCCGGAATCCATAAACGGCAAATGAAAGATCAGCAGATAGGCCCCGCTCTATTTCATGTTTCTGGACGTCCAGGTATATTCTGGTTCTTCCAGAACCGTTGTCCAGTGATCCAGAGGTGAGAGTGCCCACCAGGGTGCTTTTACCATGGTCTACATGCCCGACCACCCCCACTAGCAGGTGTTTCTTCTGCTGGCTGTTTTCTTTACCAACCAGGACTTTGGCCACCGTACCTTCACCCGCATCCTGCTTTTGAATATCGTTTATTTTAGCATCAATTGAATGGGCTACCTTCTCCAGTACAAAGAGAGACTCATCCATTTTATCATCGGTTAGACCGACCAGGTTCCCATCATCATCAACACCTAAAAAATAAACAGCTTCTCCATCCCCCTTTTCCATTCTGTATTTCATCTGGGATGCCAGGCGTTGAATCCGGTCCTTTTTAAGATGGTATTCCATTTCAAGATTTTCCTTAAATTCGATATTTCTCCGTTCACCATACTTGGTAATATCGTAAATATCAACGCTCATACTATCGAGTTCAAAATCGGTTTGTGGTTATGATATGGAATCTCAGTAACTAAAAAACTATTTATTTGTTTTGCTAAAAACAGAATCAACGTATTTTATCGGCAGTGGTGAAAATTCCACCACCATATTTCTCTTCCTGTAATTTTCTGACCATTTCTGCAGCGGTCTCAGCATCAGGTGCTTTTTTCAGGATCTTCCTGTCTTTCACTTTCCAAGTCCTCCCACAGACGCATGTTTTCTGCTTGGCACCTTCTTTGGCATAAATTGCCCGGCCACAATTACATCTGAATATCAGATACATGGTTTTAACCTAAATTTAGGTGGATATATGGTCTATATAACTGAGTTAATATCCTATCAATTTACTTATAAGGGGCCATAACACGTTGGGTATGGCTATGAATGTGCCGATGCTGGTACCGATGTTGGCCCCCACCACCACCAGTAGCACCCTGAATAATTTATTCTCCCACATCTCCCGGAGACTTTCACATTTAGGGAGTTCCACCAGGTCATCCATGGAAACTTTCCTTAATTTAGCCTCCACGATACCGGCAAACCATCCTGAAGCGAGTAAAGGGTGTATAACAGTTACGGGTGACACGACAAAAGCGGTTAGTGCAGAATAAATCTTGCCACCGGCAACTAGGGTACCTATGAACCCCAATCCCCCGGTTAATAGTACGAATTGCAGGAGGCCCATGTTGATATTTATCCCGTTTAAGAAGGCCATGAGGAATATGGCGATGAATATTACCGGTATGGCAAATACCAATAGTTTAGTGATGGATACCTTGGGTACTTCGATTCTTAATAGCTCGGTTATTTCTGGTATCTTCTCGGGGTGGCTCATATATTCTTTGATTCCACTTTGATGCCCGGCCCCTACCACGGCAACCACCCGTCCTTCGGGCAAATCCAGTAACATACGCGCCATGTAGGCATCTCTTTCATCCACCAGCACGTGGTATGCCTGGGGGGACATGTCTTTGAAGTATTCCATAACCTCGGCCAGTGTGTCACCCTCTTTTATCTTTTCGATGTCTTCCAGGTCTTCGTCACTGGCGAAGAATGAGGCAATGAGGCCGTAGGCGAACTTCATCTTCTCCCAGAAGCTCATCTGGTTGAGGGCTCTTTTAAGTGTGATCTGGATGTCCCGGTCTATGAGGGCGATACTGGCCCCCACTTCTTCGGCGGCGGAAACTGCGGCCAGCATCTCTGCCCCGGGTTTAACCCCCACCTCGTCACCGATCTTTTTTTGCATGTAGGAAAGGAAACCACTGGCGAGAAACGCAGTTAACTGGTCACTTTTTATTATTTCCCTGATGTTCAATTCTTTATCCGGCTTTTGGCCAGCTGCCTCCATTTTAAGGTTTTGCAGGCGGTTTAGATCTAACTCAACAGCCACCACATCCGGCCTAGTTTCAAGAATAGTTTCTCTTACCTCCTTTACACTTTCATCAGAAACGTGTGCTGTGCCTATAATCTTGAGTGATGGTTCTTTGGCTGGTTCAGGTTCTGTGTAATCTTTATTATCTTTATTACCTGATACTGGTTTGGTGTAATTTTTGTTACCAGATTCAAATTTTATATAATCTTTATTACCCGATTTAGGTGCTTTGTGATCTTCTTTATCTGATTCAAATTCCATGTGATCATTTTTAAATTTTTGTTATGGTTCCATCTTTGTAGATGGGAACTGTCTTATATATATTTCTCTTGAGTGAAAATTGGATGTCCTTTTCCAGTCCTAAAGCATGGAGGCGGAGGGCAGAACTGGAGTTTAACACGGCATCATCCACTTTTTCCGGGTCAGTAGATGCCATCATGGCTGCTAAAGCTTCTTCAGTCAGTTCATGGTCCTGTAAATTGGTGATTATTTCTCCTGCTGATAGGAAATCTTCTATGGCAAATTTTCCATTTACTCCGGCCATCACCACTTCTATATGGTTTTTTGCAAGCTTTAATGCTTTAGATGCTACTGCTTGGGCGTTTAAATATGAGCCGATGAGTATGGTGGAAGCAGATATATCCTCCAGTATCCGGGTCCCATTGGACGTGGTGAGGACTAAAATATCTCCCTGGAAATTCCTTATATCCACAGGAGAATTGCCCACATCAAATCCTTCTATCTTCGTCCCTTCCCTTTCACCGGCCAGGACCGCTTCGTGTTTTTTTGCTAGGGTCACTGCTTCATCGATTCCCCTGACAGGGATAACTGTTTTAAAACTCTCGAGTGCGGTGGTTATGGTTGCGCTGGCTCGGAGTGCATCTACCATAATTGCTACATCTTCAGAATAGGACCTATCTAAACTTAGGGAAACTCTCATAAAAGGCACCAAAATAAAATAGAATTAAAAAAAAATAAAAACTTTAATTTCCTGTACTTGGATAACTGGTTAATTTGATGAAAATTCGATAGATACTGCTAAACTGTTATAATCCCTACACTTTCTCAGCGAAAGCAAATCTCCTTCTTACAGAGGTTATCCGTACTTTTACCTCGTCACCTACTTTTGTATCAGGCACAAATACAACAAAACCTTCAATTCGGGTTATGCCGTCGCCTTCTTTACCTACATCTTCAATTTTTACTTCGTATTCTTCTCCTTCCTGTATAGGAGCAGTCTTCGGACCTTCATCTGTTCTAAACAATTTCATTCACATCCTTAGACCAACATAAAGCGGTCTTGTATTACTTTTTTGTTAAACAAAATATATAAGTCTTTGGTGAAAATCTTAATTCCTGAAAAAAAATTTATTTAAGCCGGGTTTTTTGCGTCTATAGTAGGTTTAAGGTGGGAAATAATTTACCATAAATATATTCAATAAACCAGATATCGGTGGTTAATTTATTAAATTTATTAAGGCATATAATAATATTACAAAGATAAACATAAAGGATTCATCCCGGTAAATATGATGAAAATCGCCACTACACCCATGTGTCAGGAAATATTACGACTCGCAGGGGTATCCCAGTTCCAGATAATTAAGGACGGAGTCTATAGGGATGTAGATTTAGCAGTGGTCTTATCTGAGACGAAAAATCATGATGATACCTCCACTGAATTTATTAAATTGAAATTAAACACCTTCAACCAGATCGAGGATGGTATAAAATTAGTCTCCAACAGGTTAGGTACAGAACCACTGGGAAAAAATTTGAGTAAAGGGATATCAAACCAGAAAAGGGATGAAAACAAAAAAATAAAAGTTAAAGTCTATTCCCACTTTTTAGGGGACATTGCAGAAGACATGGGTTTTACCATAGTTACCGATGAGTCCTATGATTTCTTAATTTACCCCGATTACTTAAAGAAAGAATTAAAAAAAGAATTACAAGAAGCCGGAAAAAAGGCGGTTGAATTACCATCACACAGAAACGCCCCACTAAACCCGGTCAAGAGAGCTAGAATGAGATATGAAATTCTGGAGAATCGTATATGTATGAGACATTGACTTACACTGGTGGAATCCATAAGCATGAGGAAATGGTGGAACTTATCGAGGACCTGGGTGGTTTCGTTCTTCAGGAAACTGTAAGCCAGATGGATCTGGTTTTAACCCTGGCGGTACCCATAGAAGATGTTGGTAAAGTCGAAGAAAAGGCCAAGGAACTCCTGGGAAAAATAAAAGTAGCACCCATGGCCGGGACTGAGATAGCCATCGTCTCGCCCACTCTGGCCCGGCAGCACCTCCCCCATTCTGCCTGCGACATTTCAGAGTACCTGAGACGTTACGGGGCTAAAGACAACATGATCGGACTGCAGAGAGGTGCTGGTAAGGGTATCAGCCGGATCTCTGAAGATGAGAAGAGGCTCATTGAGGAACATGACCTGGCTGTATTTGCCCTGGGAAGCTTCCGAGACTGTATCCTGAATAAAACACACCTGTTTGATGACATCGAGATACCGGTGGTGGTTACTGGAGCTCCAGAAATGGATGTTGAGGATATACCTGGTGCTGATGCCTATATCGGTGGTTTGGGGAGAATTCCCCGGAGATTAAAGAGGGGAGAAAATATCAGAGCCCTTAGAAATCTGGTAGACGTGGTCGAGGGGATATTGGACCAGAAGAGGATGGATATGGCCGATGATCCGCCTATAGTGCCTTCTATTTTGGTGAAAACAGAGATAGAATATCAAGTCCCGGCTATTAAGCAGGTTTACTCGCCAGCCCCGGTGGTAAGCCAGTTAGATGGGGTGAGAGTTAAGCTGGACTATGATAGGTATCATGATCAGGTGGAGGAAGTGATGGTGAATGATTACCGCCTGGCGGATGTTTCAGAGATACATAAATCCATGATGTACGGTTATACTCTGGTTAAACTATTACCAGAGACATCTATCATTTAATTTTGGATATTTATTTATTTATTTTTTAAATTACAGGAGTGAATTGAATGGAAAATGTTAAGGAATTTAAAGGACTAAACGGAAATTTAATGGCATTTAAAGAAGAAGTAGCCGATGCAAAGAAGATAACCTTTGCAGGAGCACCGGGTGTATGCACCCCCTTTGCAGAACTTTTTGCATACGCGGTTAGGGATAAAGAATCGGTGTTTGTCACATTAACAGACATAGGCAGTGCCCGAAAGTTGGAGCTTACACCCCAGGGAATGCAACTAACCGAACCAGCTGATCCAAAAGCAGATGTAGTGGCCCTTTTAGGCGGACTCAGCATGCCCAAAGTCAATGTAAAAATGGGAGAAGTACAGGAAATGATTGATAATATATTAAATGAGGATGGTAAACTAATTGGTTTATGTTACATGGACATGTTTAAAGACGCTGGTTGGGATGAACAATTAAAATTTGATTGTATAATTGACGGCACACTTATCGGTGTGGTAAAAAAATAGGGATTTTTATTCCATCATTTTTTTTAAATGGAGCTTAATATGAAGGGTCCCCGCGTTATGTGGAATACCATCCCCATATCTTTTTATGGCGTTGATCATAAACTTCGCTATCTTCTCAGGTTTTAGTTTTACATTTAATATACAACAAACTGGATTATATTACATGGTTCTTTTACTTGTAAGCCTTTCTCATCCAGTTTCTTTGGTGTTGTTAACACGGTCTTCTAATTTACTGGTCAGGACGCTGTATGCAGTTTCGGCTGCCTGGACTGGGATGGCTGCTTACATACTGATCATGTTTGCAGTATATTTGATACTGGGATTTTTTATAAATATACCAGCTTATACAGCAGGAATAGTCATTTTATTGGTCGCTTTTGTTGTAACCGTCTATGCAATAATTAACGTAACCCGATTAAAGGTTGAAGAGATAACTATACCTTTAAATATTGAAAATAACATCCGGGCAGTGCAGATCAGTGATGTCCACATTGGACCAATACGTAAACAGGGTTTTCTTAGAAGAATGATGGATAAAATAATAGATCTTAATCCAGATATTGTTTTTATAACTGGAGATCTGTTTGACGGGTCATCAAAACTGGAAGATGATATTTTAAAGGATTTCAGAAGAATTAAAGCCCCCATATTATTTGTGATGGGTAACCATGATTTCTATCAGGGCCGGGATCAGGTCTCAGATTTTGTAACTGGAACCCCTATTAATATATTATATAATGAAGTTTTGTATTTCCAAGACCTGCAGGTGGTGGGTGTGCCCTTCTCTTGGGATAGGCATTATCTACAGAAAACCCTTCCAAAAATTAATTTCGACAAAGATAAGCCTACAATTCTTTTATATCACTTACCAAGTGAATTTAAAGTTGCAAAGGAAGCAGGAATTGATCTGCAGCTTTCAGGACATACCCACGCCGGCCAGTTTTTCCCATTCAACTACTTCGTGAGATTGCCTTTCCCATACATCAGAGGTTTATATGGGGATGAAGGAGGATATCTCTATGTTTCCCAGGGTACAGGTACGTTGGGGCCTCCAATGAGACTGGGATCAAGGTGTGAGATTACTCTGATTAAACTGGTCGGTAGGAAATCAATATCATAAACTATAAATATTAATTTTGAATATATATTCATCTTATGCCAAGACCTCGTAGATTCAGAAGAATTCTAAAAGACCCAGAAATTCGCTGTTTTAGACCAGAAAAAGATGATATAGACGATTTACTTCCTATAGAAATAAATATCGACGAATTTGAAGCAATTAGACTCAGAGATTATCTAAATATACAGCAAAAAAAATCAGCAGAATTGATGGGCATATCACAGCCCACCTTCCACAGAATTTTAGTTTCAGCAAGGAAAAAGATATCTGAAGCTTTAATTGAGGGGAAAAGTATTGTAATCATTGGACAAGATTATTCAACCGATGAAAGTAGGTATAAATGCAAAACATGTGGGTTTGAATGGATAAATCCCGGGAAAGAATATGATAAATGTCCGGACTGCCAGTCAGAGGACATATCTATTGAACTACATGAAGTGGACTCTTCCAGTGAAGACGTTACACTCCTAAGCAGAAGGTCTTACGGGGGTCAAGGATTAGGGGCTGGACCACCACGAATCTGTAAATGTCCCGAATGTGGTTTTGAATGTCCCAAAACCAGGGCAGTACCCTGTAGAAACACAAAATGCCCTAAATGTGATACTCCGCTATGTGGGTCTGATTAAAGTCAGGTGATTAGAGATGAATTTTATTGAAATCCAGAATGTTTCCAAATCTTTTAACGAAGTACCAGTTTTGAAGAACTTAAACGTAAATATCGAGGAAGGCTCTGTTTTGGGTATTTTGGGCAGAAGTGGTGCTGGTAAGTCTGTTTTAATTAATATGCTGCGCGGTATGCAGGATTACAGGCCAGATAGTGGGAAGATTTATTTTAACGTTGCTTTATGTCCTGACTGTAGGATCGTGGACGGCCCGTCAAAAGCAGGGTCCAAGTGCAGCGACTGCGGATGCGAACTCGAACCATTAAGGGTTGATTTCTGGAGCTGCGACCGGTTACTCTTCGCAGCTATTAAAAGAAGAATATCCATCATGTTGCAGAGGACATTCGCATTATACGAAGACGACACAGTTATAGAGAATGTTATGAAAGGCATAACTGGCCATGAGCCAGAGGAAGCAACTTATATGGCCATAGACCTTATAGAAATGGCCCAGATGAGCCACAGAATCACACACATCGCCCGAGACCTCAGTGGAGGGGAAAAACAGAGGGTCGTGCTCGCCAGACAGATAGCCAAAGAACCCATGCTCTTCCTCGCGGATGAACCCACCGGAACACTGGACCCTAAAACCGCGGAGTTAATCCACCAGGCTCTCCTGGAGGGAGTGAAAGAAAAGGGAACCACCATGGTCATCACCAGCCACTGGCCAGAAGTCATGAGAAAACTCTCCGACTATGTGATATGGATAGATAAAGGAGAAATAATAGAGGAGGGCGAACCTGGAGTAGTGGTGGAAAAATTCCTGGCACAGGTACCACTACCAGAGAAAAGAGAAGTCTTCAAAACCGGGGGACCCATCATCAAAATGGAAGGAGTCAAAAAATACTACTACTCCATAGAAAGGGGCGTGGTGAAGGCTGCCGATAACATCGATCTGGTGGTAAATGAAGGAGAAATTTACGGGGTGGTAGGCCTTTCCGGAGCGGGTAAAACCACCTTATCTCGAATATTATACGGCCTTACAGATCCCAGTAACGGTAAAATTGGTGTAAAATTAGGAGACGACTGGATCGATATGACTGAGAAGGGACCTATTGGTAGGGGAAGAGTTAAACCTTATCTGGGCCTATTGCACCAGGAGTACAGTTTATACCCTCATCGTAATGTGTTAGGTAACCTCACCGAAGCGATTAGTTTGGAACTACCCGCTGAATTTGCCAGGATGAAAGCCGCTTATGTGTTGAATGCGGTTGGTTTTGATGAAAAATACGCCCAGGAGATTCTTTCCAAATTTCCTGATGAATTAAGTGGTGGGGAACGCCACCGGGTGGCATTGGCTCAGGTTTTGATTAAAGAGCCTAACATCATCATTTTAGATGAACCAACCGGTACCATGGACCCTATAACCCGGGTGCAGGTCACGGATTCCATAAGGAAGGCCCGTGAGGAACTCAATCAGACTTTCCTGATCATCAGCCACGATATGGACTTCGTACTGGATGTATGTGATCGTGCTTCCCTCATGAGAGGCGGAAGAATACTTAAAACAGGTTTACCTGATTCTATTGTGGATGATTTAACTTCCACAGAGAAAAAGAAGATGTTTAAAAAATAGGCTAAGAATATACAATATTCCTCTTATCCCTCCTTCTTTTTTTTCTTTTTAAGGATATCCCGATGAAAGTGAGGTTACTTCTTTTAATTTTCCTTCATTAAGGAGTTTCAGATTTTTCCGGACGTCTAAAGGGGAAGCTTTATAGACGGTGATGTCTGCGTTTCTTAAGATATAGAAGGCTACTGGACCCATTTCTCCAGAAATCACGGTGTCAATCCCCTTGTTTACCAGGAAATCTGCTAATAAATTTCCTGCTCCTTTCTCAAGTCTTGCCGGGTTTTCCATGGTGGTTTCCTTTCTAATTTCGTTATTCTCTAAATATACAATTGTTACGTAGGGGCTTCTTCCGAATACCGGACTTACATTGGAATTTAATCCCCTTTCTCCTGTTGTAATAGCTATTTTCATGAATATTACTCCACTAAAAATTCATTTGATAGACTCATATAAAGAATATATATTCATAACTATATAAATTTAATAAAAATAGAAAGGGTAAAAAAAATTACAATTATCGGTTTTTGGTTTTATCTGACATTAATAGAGATTCTTTTATCTTCTAATACATTTTTATAGGCTTCCGCTTCTATTAAGGTCTTGAGTTTTGATAGTGGAATATCTATCCCCCTTGAATTGAGTGCAACTATCATGGATTCTAGATCCTCATACTCTGCCTTGAGAGAAATTATTTCATCATCCTTTTTAACAAATTTCACCCCTACTTCCATCTCTAAATGGACGTCGTCTGCCTGTATCATCACCTTTTTGCTTCTGGTTTCAAAAGGAAACTTCACATGCTCATATTTAAATGTTTTAATCCCTAATGTGCCGAATTCCAGGGCCAGGAGAGAACAAACATCATCCAGGTAACTTTCATCCGTATCCACAAGGACGATATGTTCCATCCTCCCCTTCTTGGTGATGGCATTTAGAATATGGATGTTATTTGCACCTTTTTCCAGAGTCCGATCGATGATATGTGACAGACTTTCCGGTGGCAGGTCGTCTATGGTGGTCATGAGTAGCATTTTCCCCACCGGATATCATAACTCAGACATAATTCTTTTGGCACGTTTTGCAACTTCTTTTGCTCTGGGACTTCCCCCTGGTATTGCTGAAGAAATATAAGCTCCTGAGATAACTTTTGTACCTATATCATCAACTGATAATTTGCCCATAGCTCCAGCAACAGCAGCCGGTACGATTATATTAATGATACTGTGACCAGAAAGCTGTAACTCAGTAATAGGAACTGCACCTAAAGGTATCGCTTCAAGTATATCTGTTTTTTTGTTTAAAACAGCGTCAGGTATTACCTTGTGGGACAATCCTTCGAGAATTACTTTTTGTCCATCGATGGTTATTTCTAGATCTGCATCGGTGTCAAATCCACAGTACTTCATTAAAAATTCGCTGGGTTTTCTTCTGGCACATCCTGCAAATTTTGTGACCTTGATTTTTATGTCTTTACCAGTCATACCGCTTAATAAGTTACTGCAGGCCGTTTCTACCTCATTTAGTTTTTCATCATCCAGCATTCGGACTATCTCATCCAGTTCTTTACCAGCTTCCAGCTGCTGGTAGGTGAATTTAGCACGGTCATATACTCCTTTAGCCCGTGCACCATCGGTGGCCAGTATGCAGGCCCGGGTAACTGGTCCCCTCTGCACCTGTTCTGCCTTTCTGGAGATGGTGTTGGTGGCTATCATGGCCACTTCTGGTTCCAGCCAGAACTGTTCTTTAACTTCCCTTATTTTATCTGCAGCTTTTTCCAGGTCTCCTTCATTTTCCATGATTAACTTCATGGCGAGCACGGCATCAGCGGACATATGGCCTAATGGAGGTTGCAGAGGTCCACCTGAAAAACCAGCCCCGATTGCAAGGGATTCCTCAAATGCAGCCAGCAATTCTTCGAAAACCATCATACCTATCACTGATGGTCCTCCTATGTCCTTCAAAATCACTCCTAAATCACCCACCAACTGTGCGGTGTCATATTCCTCACCGGTTCCCCTGATATGGAGTTTTTCTGGAAGTCCGGCCGCTTCAACTGCCCCCACACCAGCAACATAAGCGCTGTTGGCTTTAAAGAATTCTCCGTAATATTCTCCAACTTCAGAGTCGGGGTGAACGATTTCCAGTATACCAGCCACTCCAAATATGGCAGCTAGAATAGGGCTGGGAGGCATTCCCACATTTGCATAGGCAGTTAACATGCCTCTTGTTCCAGCAGCAGCTCCGTTTTTAGCCAGTTTAGGGAAACCTTCATCTTCACCAAGCGCCCCGTGTCCATATAGAGGACCTCCCCCTACGCCTAAGGGAACGATACTTCCATCGATTTCAGTTAGTTTATTGGCGAAAATATCATCGTATATCGCTTTTACAGCAGCGTAACCCGATATTTTGTTGTTTGCCTTGGATGTGGGTATGGCCAGAACGCCACATCTGTCAACTCCCGCAATCATCCGGGCCATAGCCCCTAATTTCCTGTTTCCTGCGGGTACTCCAGCTTGTGCATTAGAACCTGCCAGGTAACATAACGTTGCACTTATTAATGCTGCATTGGCTGCATCAGCACCGGCCATTTTTGCGGATTTTATGGCCTTTTTAAGCACATCATCGATGGGCAGGTATTGCCTGTTTTCATCGGTCAACCTTATTTCAATCCCTTTAAGGACATCTTCAGTTATTGAATTGGCTGCACAAATCGCAGCAATATTCAACATCCCATGCCCTTTAGTAAGGGCTTCTATACGGTCATTGGACATTAAATCTACTTCCGAGGTGGAAGCCATTATCGCGGCTATTATTACTTTTTCCATGAGATCACCGTTATTATTATGAATATATATTACTAATTAATTTTATGAATATATTTTAATAAAAATAGAAAATTTATGATTTTCAACAGCGATGTTTCACATAAGGTTTGTAACCGGTTACTGTTTCGTCTTTGAAGCTTAGTTATCTCACTTTTTTAGCAACTATAAATTTATTTATGGATTTAGGTCCGAATGGTGAATTAAAATGGTCTATATAATGAATATCAATTATATTAAACCCTAAATTTTCTAAAAAAGTTATATAATCTTCAAATGATAAATCTCCTTTAAAACTAAACCTTTCCTTGCTGTTTGACGTCTTTTCAAAGTTTGTGAAATTCCATTCTAAGCTATCCAGATTAGCTTCCAATGTATCTTTCTCATCTTCTGGGAAGTATTGTTTATTTAGAAACAATCCATTTAAATTCAAGGAATTATAAATTTTTTCGGCTATTTGTGGGTTTTTACCTCCCGGATTGTATGAAGAAAAGATCATGTCATAACTACCGCCAAAATCATCCCTGTAAAAATTCCCAGGGATAGTTAAAACATTGGAGTTGTACCTTTCAATGAATTTCTGTGTTTCCTTTAAAACCTCTGGAAAATCGAAAACATAACACTGTAAATCCGAATTCACTTGACTGAAAGCTATAGAATACAGCCCATGGCCTCCTCCAACATCAAGCAAAGTCTTAGAACTCTTAAATTCATCACAATCTGCTACTAAATCAACTGTATCATGTAGTTCTCCAGATAAACAATCCTCTGCTACTGCTTGTATAAGAAAAGGATACGAATTCTCATCTTTCCGAGATAAATCCCCTTTTAATGCATGTTCTAAATTGTTCCATGAATCAGCCTTCCCTTTTAAAAATAACATACAGTTACTCTGATTATAATCAGATTCAGAGTTTAAGTATAGTTGGGATGCTCTTGTGTTTTTATAAAACTCTCCCAATTTCTCTATTAATCCTAATTTTACCAGCGCCTCTAAAAGATAATAAGTTAGCACTGGTTCAATTCCCAGTTTTTCGGAAATTTGTTTATAAGTCATTTGTTTGTTTAAAAAATCGAAAATATCAAGTTCTATTGAAATATTAAGAAGATTAAATACTTTTAAACCATTTAGGGCATTTTCAACAATGTCACGAAGTTCTCCTGGTGAAACATCTGGACGATCTTTAAGGTTCATTTTATCACCTCAGATTAAAGAGTACGGAGATCCAGTTTTTTGAATTCACCAAACTGTGTCTTAAAAGTTTCGTAAACTGATCCGCCTGATCCGCCGTTGAACTCCATAAATATTTCATTAGCTTTCTCTTCCGGATCTACATCGCTAAACTGCTCTGGGTAGAGAATTTTTCCAATGTAATAGGCATCTGCAAACATTATATCCTTATCATAACAGCAGGACAATACTTCATAGACATTTCCATCCTGTATAGCTTTAAGATCATTGTACTCAGGATGTTTGCTGGTATCATTGGTCACAGTTGCTAAACTTCCAGATTCAATGAAGATCACGTCAGGATTCCATTTTATCAACTGTTCTCTATCTATCTGAGCATGTGAAGTAGCATTTGCAGTAGTGTTGATAACACTGGCAATATTGTTTGCATTTAATAGTGTGAAAGGAGGATAATGAGGATTCGTAGATGTGATATCATGTGCACCATAGTAAACCTGCCCACCAACATAAACTGTTTTGTTGCTAGAAACATTTCTTGTCCTGTTAGCAAGGTCCTCTTGGCAGGAATCGATATAGTTAACCAGTTCATCTGCCCTAGTTTCCTTACCTAACACTTTACCCATTATCTTCAAAGATTTCTTATAATTGTCCATTTGTTCGGGTGTTTCAACCGCACCAACGTATACAACAACTGTTGGGATACCTGTTTTATTTTGTATATCATCTGCTTGTTGTGGATTCCCGGCAAATATTACGTCTGGATCAAGTTCTATTATTTTTTCGTAATTTACCAAGTTTTTACGTGCATCGCCTATGACGGGTAAACTTCTTAATTCTGGATGTGCAATCATATAAGGCAACTGATTTTCCCATCCTCCGGCTGAATTAGATTCGATCTGTTCTATCCCAACCAATTTATCACTGGAGTTTAAATATACTATATTTCTGTTAGAAGTGCCTGTTCCCACTACTCTATTTACTTGGACTGGGACCTGAACTGTTCTATTTGCTGCGTCTGTTATTGAAACTGTACTTGTATCTGAACTTACTTTTTCCAAACCTAGAAAAAAATATAAAATCCCACCAAGACATAAAATCCCTATAATAATGGTTATAACTATTTTTCGATTGATAATAATCACCCCATGCCAAATTCAATATAACTTGAAAAAAATTAAACAAAAGTTGAATAAATAGGTATAAAAAACTTTCGATGGAAAATTGATATGAAAATATAATTCAAACTTGAGGCACTAAAATTTGGTCTAAATTAGCAATATTAATAGGTTTATGAAGTAAATAATGTTAAAAAAGACTACTTAGATTAGTAACTATTGTGCAACGATTAAATCTTAAATCATTGAGATTTGGGAATCACCAAGGGAACTCCTTCAAAAGTTTTGATATGCACATCAACGCCGTAGGCTTCCTTAATGAGTTCTGGAGTTATAACTTCCCTTCCACCGCTGGTGAAAACCTGACCATCTTTTAACACTATGAACTTATCAGAGTATCTCAGGGCGAGATTTATATCATGCATCACCACGATAGAAGCGATATTTTGAGCACACGATACTTCTTTTATGAGTTTCATTACTTCCAGCTGATTTTTTAAGTCAAGGTCACTTGTGGGTTCGTCTAAAAGTAAAATTCGGGGTTGTTGAACTAGAGCCCTGGCTATAACTACTTTTTGCATTTCTCCACCACTCAACTCATTGATGTAACGTAATGCATACTCCTCCAGATTCATGACCTTCAATATTTCCTCTGTTAGTTCTATATCTTTACTGGAAACATCCCATTTTATGTAAGGCTTCCTACCGAGTAGAACAGCATCAAAAACTGTGATAAAACCTGTTTCTGATCTCTGGGGTACGTAGCCCATTTTCCTTGCAATTTCGATTTCCTTCATTTCTCGGACGTCTCTCTCCTCAACGAAGATCATTCCCTCTTTAAACTTCAAAATCCTGTTTATACATTTCATCAGGGTGGACTTACCAGACCCGTTAACGCCCAGTATAGAAACAAAATCCCCCTTTTTAACCTTAAAATTTATATCTTTGAGTATATTCGCCTTTCCATAGGAAAATTCGACTTTATCCACTGAAAGAACCATTTTTATCGCCCCATTTTCATTATTATATAGAAGAACAGAGGTGCCCCTAAAAATGAAGTTATAATACCTACTGGTAACACAATTGGAGCTAATATGGCCCTGGCAACTGTATCAGATACCAGAAGTATTAGAGCGCCCAGGATAGCGGATGTGGGAATTAAAAACCTGTGGTCGGTTCCTATAATTCTCCTCATTATGTGTGGTGCTATTAATCCTACAAAACCAATAACTCCCAGAAACGCTACTGTCACTGCCGATGTAAATGAAGAGATGAGCATCCCATGTAACCTTATCCTATCCGTATTAACCCCTAAACCTTTCGCAGTCTCCTCACCAATTTCAAGACTATTATAATCCCATGCATGATACATGAAATATGCCAGTGCCGGTATCAGGAGTATGAACATGATCCAGACATCACTCCACACCGCCCTTCCCACATCTCCAAAAGTCCAGAAGACAGTGGCTGCCACCTGGGTATCCGATGCAAAGTACTGTAAAAACATAGTCCCCGCGGTGAACATGGCACTCATGGCCACTCCAGCGAGTATCATCGCTTCAGGTGTCACACTCCTGACCCTGGCTATTAAAAGGACTATGCTAACACCAATCATCGCCCCTAAAAATGCTGCAAAAACAGTGAGGTAGGGGTTGTTCACAATAACCGCATCAGCCTGGGTACTGTTTAAAGCCCCAGCACCCAAGACTATGATGGCAAATGCAGCTCCAAAAGCAGCCCCCTGTGAAATTCCCATCGTGTATGGGCTTGCCAATGGGTTCCTAAGCACGTTCTGCATTATACATCCTTCAATACCCATACAGCACCCTGCTATTATAGCGGCAAGGATACGGGGAATACGGATATTCCATATGATTGAAGCCCCGGCAGCTTGACTGTTAACTAAACCATTTAATATTTCATATACAGATAAATTTGCAGCCCCCACTTTAATGGAAAATATAATGGTAACAGTTAAAGCCAGGACTAAAACTGCCCCAATATATAACTTATTTCTCACATAAGATTTGTAACCGGTTACTGTTTCATCTTTGAAGCTCACTTATCTCACTTTTTTAGCTATTATGACTTTATCTTCCGACCTTGTCCCAAATGACGTGTTAAGATGGCTTATGTCATGAGTACCTATGATTGAAAATCCAAGACCCTCTAAAAACTCTAAATATTCCTCGAAACCTAAATCACCTTTAAAGCTGAATCGTCTTTCTGCTTTATTGGACTTCTCAAAATTGGTGAAGTTCCATTCCATGTTATCTAAGAGGTCTCCCAGGGAATTTTTACTCTCTTCTGGGAAGTACTGTTTGTTTACAAATAACCCATCCAAATTCAGTGAATTATAAATTTTTTCGGCTATTTGTGGGTTTTTACCTCCCGGATTGTATGAAGAAAAGATCATGTCATAACTACCGCCAAAATCATCCCTGTAAAAATTCCCAGGGATAGTTAAAACATTGGAGTTGTACCTTTCAATGAATTTCTGTGTTTCCTTTAAAACCTCTGGAAAATCGAAAACATAACACTGTAAATCCGAATTCACTTGACTGAAAGCTATAGAATACAGCCCATGGCCTCCTCCAACATCAAGCAAAGTCTTAGAACTCTTAAATTCATCACAATCTGCTACTAAATCAACTGTATCATGTAATTCACCAGATAAACAATCTTCAGCCATCACCTGTATGATCTCAGGAAAGAAGGATTCATCTTCCCGGGATATTTTGCCATGTAAAGTATGATTTAAATTATTCCAGAGATCAACGTTTCCTTCTAAGGATAGTATGCACTTATTTCTGTTGTAATCAGATTCGGAATTTAAAAAAACTTCAGCTGTCCTTGAATTTTTATAAAATTCCCCTGTTTTATCCATTAAACCTAGTTTTGCCAGTATTTCCAAGAGATAATAAGTTAAAATAGGTTCAACTCCCAGTTTATTAGAAACTTGCTCGCAAGACATTGGTTCGTTTAGAAAATCAAAAATTCCAAGTTCTATAGAGGTCTTTAAAAGATTAAATATCTTTAAACCATTTAAAGCATTCTCAACAGTGCCCTGTAATTTTTCAGCTGAAACATCTGGACGATCATTAATGTTCATTGTTTATCACACTCGATTCTTTTAAAGGGGGCAATCAGATGTCCATCTTTATATGTCCATCTTCTTGAATCCGCCGTACTGAGCTTTCAACGTGCTGTAGACCAGTTCACCCGATCCACCATTGAATTTCATGAATATCTCGTTGGCTTTTTCTTCTGGATCTACATCTGCAAATTGTTCAGGATAGAGAATTTTACCGATATAATAAGCATCAGCAATCATCGAATCTTTATTGTAAGAGAACAAGCAGTATGGAAGGACATCGTAGACGTCGCCATTTTTTACAGCGTTTATGCTTTGATAAACTGTATTCTGATTGGTATCGTTGATCATCGATTCTGCACTGCTCCCCTCTACGAAGATCATGTCAGGATTCCAGGTTACTAGTTGCTCTTTATCCACTGAAATTGCATGTAAAGTTGCATTGGTGGTGGTGTTCATGGCACTGGCCACGTTATCCGCATTCACCATTATAAATGGGGGATAAAATGCATTGGTAGATGTGATGCCGTGTGTTCCATAATAAGCCTGTCCGGCTATGTATACTGTTTTGTTGCTGGAGACGCCGGCCGTTCGTTTATCAAGATCCTCTTCGTAGGAATTAATATAGTTAATCAGTTCATTGGCCCTGTCTTCCTTACCTAACACCTTACCCATCATCTTCAAAGATTCCTTATACTTATCCATCTGTTCAGGTGTTTCAACCGCGCCAACGTATACCACAACAGCAGGAATACCCGTTTTAGTCTGTACGTTATCTGCCTGTTCTGCAGTGCCAACAAACACCACATCGGGGTCAACTTCGGCTAATTTTTCATAGTATATTGTATCGGTCCTTGCATTGGCAACGATAGGTAATTTCAGAAGTTCAGAATGGGCGATCATATAGGGTAACTGATTTCCCCATGCCCCTGTTGAATTTGATTCCATATGTTCAATTCCCACTATTTTGTCACTGGCGTTTAAATACACAATTTCTCTACCAGAACATCCGGTTCCCACCACCTTATTTACCTGAGCTGGAACCTGGACTGTTCTACCTGCCGCGTCTGTTATAGAAACGTTGCCTTCTCTTGAAATTGGAATATCTCCACCAAAGGTGTAGACTAAAACTCCGCCAATCAGTATCGCGATGGCGATAATACCTACTATTAACTTTTTATCCATAAAATCACCCTTAATTTATCCGTAAAGTACCTTCAAAAAATGGAAAAAATTAAATCTCTATCTTTTCAAATCCACCAAGCGGTCCCTTTAGATCACTGTAGACTGGTTTACCCACGAACATCGTGAATATTTCATCTGCTTTCTTTTCGGGGTCTACATCGCTGAATTGTTCTGGATAGAGAACTTTTCCAATGTAGTAAGCATCAGCAATCATTTCATCCTTGTTATAGCTGTATAAACAGTAAGTCAGTACTGTATAGACATTACCATCCTGTATAGCTTTAATATTCTTGTATTCTGGGTTTTTGCTGGTATCATTGGTCACAGTTGCTAAACTTCCTCCCTCAATGAAGATTACATCCGGATTCCAGGTTATAATCTGTTCCTTATCTATCTGAATGGCGTTTAGGGTTGCATTGGTGGTAGTGTTCATGGCACTGGCCACGTTATCCGCATTCACCATCTCAAAGGGGGGATAAAACGGATTGGTAGATGTGATGCCGTGTGTTCCTCTGTAGGCCTGTCCGGCTATGTATACTGTTTTGTTGCTGGATACGCCGTCCGTTCGTTTATTAAGGTCCTCTTGGCAGGAATCGATATAGTTAACCAGTTCATCGGCCCTGTCTTCCTTACCTAACACCTTACCCATTACTTTTAAAGAGTTTTTATAATCTTCCATCTGTTCAGGTGTTCCAACAGCTCCGGTATATACAACAGCAGTCGGAATACCAGTCTTAGTCTGTATAGTTTCAGCATCTTCTGCACTTCTAGCAAACACCACATCTGGTTTGAGTTCTGCTATTTTTTCATAGTTGATTATATTTTTACTGGCATCGCCAACGATGGGTAGTTCCATTAACTCTGGATGAGCGATCATGTAGGGCAATGAATTACCGGATCCTCCATTAGAATTTGATTCCACCTGTTCTATGCCAACCAGTTTGTCACTGGCGTTTAAATATACTATTTCTCTGTCAGAACATCCTGTCCCTACGACTCTATCTACTTGGGCGGGAACCTGGACTGTTCTTCCTGCAACATCGGTAACGGAAACAGTACCTGAGCTTGAACGTGCAGTGTCCTCATTAAAAATATAAAACAAACCAAAGATGATTATTACTGCACTTACAACACAAATAATACTTAACGATCGTTTTCCAATAATTTTTACCACCTCTAAATTAGATTTAAAAAAATCATTTATAATACTTTCTATGGAAGTATTAATACATTTATAAGCAAACCTGAAAAAAGTAATACTCTTTAAATAGTTAATAACACCTTTATAAGTAACTAGAAAATACGTAATACCAAATTAAGAAATTCAAATCTACTGATCTGTAAAATAAATTAGGATGAATAGAATACTGGGGTATAAGAAAATAAAAATAAAAGATTAAAAATTGTAAAGCAATTTAAGTTCTTGAATAATCATCGAAGCAGGGTATACATACAAATTCACCATTTTCTACCCGGGCCCGGTGTTCTGCAACTAACTCTCCGCATTTAGCACATCTAATTGACTGGAATATACGCGCTTCTTCGGGAATCTCCAATTCTACCTGTTCTATTTTGAATAACTCATCTTCAGGCATGTCTAAAATATTTTGGGATGTTTCATTCTTTCGTTTTTCAAATTCCTCTTTTTCTTCATCACTGGCCGTTCCACTGAATACTTTTTCCCTAACTGCAGCGAATTCAGGGTTCATGGCATCTATCCCAGTATTTAAAGAAAGGCGTAAAGTTTCTCCTGTATCCCTGTTTATGAAGGTGTACACATGTTTTCCGTGATCCCTAAATATCAGATTCCCTTTACCGAAAGTACATCCGGCAACGACTTGTATAGCATCTACACTACAACTGTCGTTTTCCACGATGGCTAAAAACTCTTCATCTACCGCCCTTGGAGAACGAAGCTTTTCAATGGCTATTTCTCCGGCACGATATCCTATGGCAGTTCCAGGGCATACATGGCCGTGAAATTTGGTAACCTCTGAAAAGGGGATTATTTTTGGCTTTATAGTGCTGTTATCCATTTTATCACTTCATCAATGTTTTTTAATGGTTGAAACTAATTTTTGTTTGATAATTTAGTTTCTAAATAAGTCTAATCCTATTTTATGCTATTTAAATATTAGTATTCCCGATAAAAGTATTACAAATTGGGTGAATTTTCTTTTAAATTTAATACTGGTGAAACATTTATATAATGGTTATGAATATATATTCATAACATGGTGAGATGAAAAAAGTTCAAAAAAATATTCAAAGCACCATAAAACCAGATGTTTTACCTCAGATTCATAAACTATATTGAATTAGGTAAATATTATCAAAAATAAAGGAGGAAATTTGCATGACAGATGAAAAAAGATATATATGCAAAAAATGTGGATTCAAGTGGTTCCAAGATGGAAAAGAATATGAAAAGTGTCCCCTCTGTGACTCTGAAGATATCTCATTAATAGCGGTAAATGAAAGTTTAAGACCAGCAGGACAGCAATCAACAGGAGGAAGAGGAGGATATGGTGGTGGAATGCGAGCAGGTCCACCTAGAGTATGTAAATGTCCAAACTGCGGATATGAAGCAGGCAAAACCCGCGGGGTACCATGTAGAAACACTAAATGTCCAGAGTGCGGTGTTCCGCTATGCGGAGCAGACTAAATAGAAAGGGGAGATGATGGAAATCACCGTAATATGCGTTCCAACACTAGACCAGAGGGGTTTACTGGCTGATATTTCTTTGCATTTTGGAAAAACCCCCTACTTCACTTTAATTAAATTCGATGATGGTGAAATTAAGGATGTAGATGTAGTAGAAACTTTTGGCAAACATAAAGGAGGTTCTAAGACACCTGCAGAAATAATACTCGATTCTGATGCAGATGTACTTATATGTGGAAATTTAGGACGAAAAGCTGTTTACATGTTACGTGATAGTGAAATTACAGTATTTTCAGGTGCATCAGGGACAGTAAAAGAAACTTTAAGGGAGTGGAGGAAGGGAAATCTTAACATTGCAGATGAAAACTCCTGTGATGAAAAGGGATGAGCTAAAACATGGGTTTATTTTAGGTTTAATTATCTGGGATATTTTGGATTGATCCAAGGGAAGAAAAATGATAGCAGAGCAGGAAAATCAGGAACATAAACTGGCTTTGATGAAGCAGGAAATGGAAATTATAAAGAGAATGAGCAAAATCAAGCATAAAATTGCCGTTATGAGTGGCAAAGGAGGTGTTGGTAAATCAACTGTATCGGTCAACATTGCAGCAGCATTTGCAAAAAAAGGTTACAAAACAGGTATCATGGATGCCGATATTCACGGCCCCAATGTACCCAAAATGTTTGGAATTGAAGGAAAAAATTTAAAATTTGATAAAGAGGGTATAATCCCGGTTGAAACCAAGGAAGGAATAAAGGTGATGTCAATAGGTTTTTTATTACCCTCTCAAGAAGCTCCTGTTATCTGGAGAGGTCCTGCTCAAACCGGTGCGGTAAAACAATTCCTTGCAGAGATTAACTGGGATGATCTGGACTTACTGATTATTGATAACCCTCCCGGTACAGGAGATATACCCTTAACAATTTTACAGAGCATTCCCTCATTAGATGGTGTTGTATTTGTCACCACACCCCAGTCGGTGGTGCAAGAGGATGTGGAAAAAAGCGTTAACCTGGTAAAGAACCTGAACATTCCAATAATTGGAATTGTTGAGAATATGTCTGGCTTCATCTGTCCTCATTGTGGAAATGAAGTTCAGATATTTGGCAAAGATGGGGGAGTTCAAATTGCAGATAAGATGGGTATCAACTTTCTGGGTAGACTACCTTTAGATTTCAACACACCAAAGGCCTCTGATATGGGAACTCCAATCGTAATTAAAGAACCTGAAGCAGAAATTTCATTTAAAATGTCAGATATTGTAGATAAAATAGAAAAAATAATAAAAAGGGAGTGATTTTGTGAAAATAGCAATTACATCCACTGGAAATAACTTGGATTCCGAGGTGAGTCCTGTATTTGCAAGAAGTCCTTATTTTATTGTTGCAGACTTGGGAGACGGAGACATTAAAGAAACTTCAGCAGTTGAAAATCCATCAAAAAATGAGAGGGGAGCAGGTATATCAGCAGCCCAATTTATTGCCAATAAAAATGTTGATGCTTTAATTTCGGGTGCCGTAGGTCCAAATGCATTCAATTTATTAAACCAAGTTGGGATCAAAGTATATAAACTCCAATCCGGTACTGTGAAAGAAAATTTGAAACTCTTTACAGAAAATAAATTGGATGAGATAACTTCATCCAGCTCTGGAGGACCAATGGCTGGAGGCAGAGGTCCTGGAAGAAGAGGAGGAATGGGTGGGGGAAGACAAGTATAAACAAGCCCACAATTTACTTCGAAATTGGAAAATCAGCATTAAATAAATTTTAAAGAGGGATACTGTTTGACTGAAATTACGATAGACTATGATAAATGTGAAGGGGCAGACTGTGCAGAATGCGTGGACGCCTGTCCGATGGAACTCTTTACCATCAAGGGAGACCAAATAATCATCCAAAATAGGGATAAATGCAGTTTATGTGAGATATGTGTGGATATATGTCCAAATGGAGCAATCAAAGTCAAAAAAGAATAAAATAAAATGTTTTACGTCACGATTTAACTTTCAATCAATACTGTAGGATAAGTTTTCCTTATCACTGCAACATTTAAACTAATTTGAAGCTCGGAAAATCTTTTATATTTTTTAAGTGCAGGTAAATAAATGAGAATCGCAATAACTGGTGGTAAGGGTGGTACAGGTAAATCAACTATAGCAACAGCCTTAGCCGCCGAACTTGCCAAGAAACATAGAACCATATTGGTTGATGCAGATGTTGAATGTCCAGACGATCATATTATCCTGTCCACTGAAAGGGAGAAGATCAGAGAAGTAGAGATATTCCTCCCTGAATTTGATAAACAAAGATGTTTAAAGTGTGGTGAATGTTCTCAAATATGTAAAGAGAATGCTATTATTTTAATAAAGGATAATTTTCCTTTTTTAGTTGATAAACAGTGTAATGGATGTGGAGCGTGTCTTTTAGCCTGTCCAAACAGGGCGATATCTGGAGATGCACAAACAATTGGCTGCATATATCGGGGAAAACCTGTTTTCGATACAGGAATTGCTGAAAATCTAATACTGATATCCGGGGAAATATATGTAGGATTGGAATCCAGTTCACCAGTAGTAAAGGCCACCCTCGATTATGCATTTGAATTAGAGGATAACTATGATTTCCTGTTAATAGACACAGCTGCAGGTACTCATTGTAATGTCAGCACTGCTTTAATGGATAGTGATCTGGCCTTAGCTGTTGCTGAACCAACACCTTTCGGTAAACATGATCTGGAATTAATTTTAAAACTTCTAGAATTACTGAAAATCCAGCCTGTAATTATTCTAAACAAGTCGGATATTGGTGATATTGGCCTAATAGAAGAAATACAATCTAATCATGGTATTGCTATTATTTCTAAGGTTCCTTATACAAAAACTTTCCTTGAAAATTATTCTAAAGGCATCCCCATTACACACAAAGAGATTTTAGAAATAGCACAGTTCCTGGAGAACCGATCATGAAAACAATCACAGTACTATCAGGAAAAGGAGGAGTTGGTAAAAGTTCAATAACAGCCTCTCTAGCTGTTCTGTTGGCAGAAAACCATAAATTAATCACAGTAGATTGTGATGTGGATGCGCCCAACCTGGCTTTGGTCCTCGGAGTTATAGAAGATAATTTCCAATTAATAGACCATGTTCGTAGCGAACAGAATGCTAAGTTAATCAAAGAACACTGCAATAAATGTCAGGAATGTGTAAAAACCTGTAAATTTCAAGCGATCAACGTGGATGGGAAAGATTTTCCGATAATCAACGATTTACTGTGCATAGGCTGCGGTGCCTGTACCCTGGTATGTGATGATAATGCATTAAAGCTAGAATCGGTTGAGATAGCCGGCATAAGAGTAGGTGAAACTGGTTATGGATTTCCCAATGTTTCAGCACAGCTAAACATTGGTAAATCGGGTTCAGGAAATGTGGTAAACATCGTAAAAATATGGGCTTCAGAAATTGCAGAGGCCATAAATGCAGAGTATATGGTCATAGATTCTGCAGCGGGGATTGGTTGCCCGGTAATAGCGTCGGTAAGGGGAAGTGACTACGTAGTACTGGTTACAGAACCTACACCCGTAGCATTCTGGGATCTTAAAAGAGCCATAGATATTGTTAATCATTTCAACATCAATTATGGAGTTATAATTAATAAATATGATATAAATAGTGATTTCACTGAAGAAATAGAGGAATATTTCACTGTAAATGAAATTCCAGTCCTGGGGAAAATTCCTTTTGATCAGAAATTTGTGTATGCCCTGGTAAATTTAAAACCAGCAGTGATTTTTGAACCGGAATATACCGGTAAATTTCTGGAAATATTAAAAGAAATGATAAAAAATATTAATTTTTTGGACAAATATAAAAAAACAAACATAAAATCCAGCTTAAGAAGACCATATCAATGAATTATAAAATTCGGTGTTTCAATGGATGATAAAACACGAATGAATTTAAGGAAGGGAGAAAAAGCCGCCATATATTCCAGCTTAACAAACCTGTTGTTGGCTATCCTTAAGGGGATAATTGGCATATTATCCGGGAGTATAGCTTTAATTGCTGATTCTGTCCATTCATTTTCGGATATAGTTGCATCTTTAGCTGTATTCATAGGACTTAGACTTTCCCAGCGTAAACCCGATGAAATGTTCCCTTACGGTTATTACAAGATCGAGTCTTTTGTCTCTTTGATAGTATCGGCCATAATAATAGTAACTGGTATAGAAATAGCTTTAGAATCTTTCAACGCATTTATTAACCCTACAACAATTGAAATGCCTTTAATAAGTCTTTCTGTAGCTGCTTTTTCTGCCGTGATTTCTTTTCTACTTGCCAGATATAAAGAGAAAGTTGGGAGGGATATAGACTCCCAGGCACTGATAAATGATGGAAAACACAGTTTTATTGATATTTTTTCGTCGTCAATCGTTTTTGCAGGTATATTATCGTCGTATCTGGGCTTTTTAAGTATAGAGGGGATTTCAGGAATTTTAGTGGCATTTTTAATCGTTTATATGGGACTAAAATTGGCTAAAGATGATGTTCTTGTCCTTCTAGATGCCAGTATGGATCCTGAAAAGCTTAACGAAATAAAATTAATTGCTAAAGGTGTTGAAGGGGTTGAAAATGTTCATGACGTTAAGGTCCGGAGGTCAGGGCCCTTTGTATTTGCAGAACTGCATCTGGAAACAGAGAAAGGATTATCGGTACGAAAGGCATCTGATATAACAGAAAAAGTTAAAAGAACTGTAAAAGATGAAATCAGAAATTTAGATACTTTAACAGTTCAAATAGAACCTTATAAAAAAGAAAAATTAAGGGTGGCAGTCCCGGTAGAAAACAGGAAAGGTTTACAATCCACAGTTTCAGAACATTTTGCCAGAGCTCCTTATATTTTATTTGCAAATGTATCTAACGGTGAAATAACAGACATAGTAATAAAAGAAAACCCAGGGGTTAAATTGGAAAAAAAGAAGGGACTTGAAACGGCTGACTTTTTAGGGAAAGAAAATGTGGATGTTTTGATAGGTAATGAAGTTGGTGAAGGACCTATGTACGCCTTAAATGATAAGTTGATCGATGTGATATTCCCAAAGGGTAAGAATCTTGAAGAAATAATTCTAGACGTATATAAGTGATTCAAAATGACCTTAAGTGATTCAAAATGAAACTCCAGATTATATATGATAATAAAGCTTTGAACAATTTTAAAGCGAGATGGGGATTTTCATGTTTTATAGCAGTAAATGAAAAGAAAATACTATTTGACACCGGCTGGAATGGATTTGTTCTTTTAAACAATATGAAAACTGCCGGTATCAACCCAGAAGAAATAGATATCATCGTAATTTCCCATCAGCACTGGGATCATATTGGAGGTTTGAATCATGTATTAGAGTATACCAGAAATCCGGATGTTTACTTTCCTGAATCCGTATCAGAAAACCTTAAAAATGAGGTAAAAAATCAGGCAAACATTGTAGAGGTTTCACAGGCTCGAAAAGTTTGTGATAATATATACACTACCGGAGAGCTTGGTGAAAAAATTAAAGAACAGTCTTTAGTATTATGCTCCAAAAAGGGTAATATTGTCCTTACTGGTTGCGCTCACCCCGGACTTGAATTAATCATTAAGAAATCCAGGGAATTTGGTGAGATTTACGGTGTAGTCGGAGGATTTCATGATTCTAATGTAGATATTTTAAAGGGCACTCCTTTAATAATCCCCTGTCATTGTACCCGAAAAGGAGGTGAAATAAAGACTAAAATGCCAGAATCCTATAAAAACTGCGAAGTTGGATATGAATACGATATTTAATACTAACGAGGATATTTTACAGGTCTGAAGTTAGGATATAATAGAAAATAATAGAAGAGGATAGTAATGAATTCTTTAAAACTTACAAAGAGTATGGAAGATTATCTTGAGGTAATGTATAATTTGGAAAAGGAAAAGGGAATCATTAGAGTGGTGGATATTGCTGAAGAACTTAATGTTAAGCCTTCCAGTGTCGTTGAAGCAGTAGATAAAATATATAAACTGGATTTAATATCCCGTGAAAAATATAAGGAAATTAAATTGAATGAAAAAGGAATAAAGGCGGCAAAAAGGGTTATACGTAAACATATTATACTGAAAAGGTTCTTGAATATGTTAGGTGTAGATAATAAGACTGCTGATAGGGAAGCATGTGCAATGGAACACATTTTAAGTGAATCTACGGTGAATAAATTTCAAATATTTACAGAATTCATTGAAACCCATCCAAAAGGAAAGGAATTCACAAAATCATTTAGAAATTATAAAAAGACGCTCGGAAAACGAACTATTTCGGAAAATTGATTTTTAATCAATGGTTCCTGTTAAAGATGAATTTAATTTATTTAAATTGAATTTAAAGAAAAATAAATAATCAACATAAAGAAATTCGTAAGGTTTTCTGAATGGTATGAATATTTAAAAAATCTGATCCAACCATTGTATATAATAATTATTTTCTTACACCAAAAAAATTTATAGCTTCAATCAAATCTTGAAAAGCAATTAACTCTGTCTTTAAAACGTCTTCACGGCTTAATGTGCCGCTCATCTCTCCATCAACAGAGAGTTTGTCTGGTCCCCTGGCAACTATCCTATCCACTCCATCACGGCTTAGAACTTCCTCTGCCTTCTTGTTATGCACAAAGGCCCGTCCAGGTATCATCACCGTTTCCTTAACATCTTTAAGGTCTACCTTTTCCAGGTCTTTCTGGGTTATTAAGCAGCCGATATCTTTATTGGCGGCTACTACATTTACCAGGTCTTCAGCACCGATACTTAGGATGATCTTCTCGATATATGGAGCGGCCACTGCACTGGTAAGTATGGTTGCCTCGGAGGTAACTTCAGATAATATGTCAAGGTATTCCCGGTTTTTCTTTTTACTTATGGCAAAGGGTGTGTCATTTTCCGGGTCGCAGAGAGGAGTACCGGTTACCCGGAGCTTGAATTCCCGGTTTACCTGTTTAACCAGTTCCTCGAATTCTTCCAGGGAATGGGTTTTCTGACCCTCTAAGATGGGTTCATTCCCGAGGATAAGTCCCTGACTTTCCTGGTTAGCAAACCTCATCAATATGAACGCCTTCGCACCCCATTCTTCCAGATCACTCGCTGTCTTAAAAAGGACTTCACCATCGTTAGCTCCAGGAACTATAACTGCTGCGGCGTGTACTTCACTGTTTTCGCAGAATATTTTAAGGGCTTTCAGCGATTCTTCTGGATTCGTATCTCCCATCCATTTCTTCCTGAGCTGGGCGTCGGTTGAAAAAACAGTGAAGGTGACTTCCTCTACCCCCTGGGATATCAGATCTTCGGCTGTCTTGGCATCATCGATACCCTTGCCACTGGTGTAGCCCAGGTGGATGGGGAGGCTTAAATCTTTAAAAGCAGATGAAATCTCCAGCAGATGGGGATAACAGCTTACATCTCCCCCTCCACTGATGTTAACCTTCAAATTCTGGTCTCTGACTCCTCCCATCATCAGGGTGTTCTGGACGGAGCCAACCACCATGAATGGGGGTATGAAGTTGTTGGCGATCTCCCGTACCCCGGGGCCGCAGTGTTCACATCCTACTCTACCAGGATTGCACAGTTTACACCCGAAGGGATCTCCATCTTTAACTTTTCTAAAATAGCAATATTTACAGAAGCCCCTGCAGTCTTTGCCGGGCATACCACCTACATCTGCTATTATCTGCATATTATCTACTTTTTAACCTTAAAAGAAGTCGTTATAATTCGAATTAAAAGAAAAAAATCTTGTAAATACAATTAACCTTTACAGAATTATTCCATATAAATCTTTCTACTTGAATCAAAAAGAAAGTTACATATCATATAAGTCATTAAATGGAGATTCGTATATCAAAAATTGTATCGTTGGGATCAAAAACCAGTTTAAAGCAGTTTATCGCTGCTTATTCCACGATGCATAAGAAAATGATGTACAAGAATTCGTAGGAGGGAAAAAATGGCAAAGTTTGAAGATAAGATCGACTTGTACGACGCTAGAGGCAATCTTGTAGAATCCGACGTGCCACTCGAAGCACTGAGTCCACTTAGAAACCCCGCGATCAAAAGAATCGTATCGGGTATCAAAAGGACCGTAGCTGTGAACCTAGAAGGTGTACAAAATGCCTTAGCTACTGCAAAAGTCGGTGGCCCAGCAAATAAAATAATGGGCAGAGAAATCGACGCAGACATTGTGGGAAATGCAGAAGCCATCGCAGAAAAAGCAAAAGCAATGATACAGGTTGAAGAAGATGACGACACAAACGTTGAACTGTTAGCTGGTGGAAAGAGAGCACTGGTGCAAATCCCAAGAGTTAGATTTGAATCAGCAGCTGAATATTCAGCAACCTCTCTGGTGACTGCTTCAGCATTCATCCAGGCAATATTAGATGTTTGTGACATAGACATGTACGATGCAAACATGGTGAAAGCAGCAGTCCTCGGTAGATACCCACAATCTGTGGAATACCTAGGTGGTAACTTAGCTACCATGCTTGACCTGCCTCAGAAATTAGAAGGCCCAGGTTACGCACTGAGAAACATCATGGTAAACCACGTGGTTGCAGCAACTCTGAAAAACACTCTACAGACCACCGCTCTATCAAGCATTTTAGAACAATCAGCAATGTTTGAAATGGGTGATGCAGTAGGTAAATTCGAAAGAATGCACCTTCTCGGACTGGCATACCAGGGAATGAACGCCGACAACATGGTACTGGATTTAGTTAAAGAAAATGGTAACGGTACCGTAGGATCAGTCATTGAAAGTATGGTGGACCAAGCCAAAGCTGACGGTGTAATTGGTGTCGAAAAAGACCTGAACGGATTTAGCGTCTACGGAACCGACGACCTAGCAAAATGGAACGCATACGCAGCAGCAGGTTTAATAGCAGCAACCATGGTAAACCAAGGAGCTGCCAGAGCTGCACAGGGTGTTTCATCAACAATCTTGTACTACAACGATATACTTGAATTCGAAACTGGACTGCCAAGCGTAGACTTCGGTAGAGCAGAAGGTGTAGCAGTAGGATTCTCCTTCTTTAGCCACTCAATTTACGGTGGTGGAGGTCCTGGTATTTTCAACGGAAACCACATCGTTACAAGACACAGTAAAGGATTCGCTATACCACCTGTGGCAGCAGCTATGGCATTAGACGCCGGTACTCAGATGTTCTCCCCAGAATCAACCTCCGGATTAATAAAAGAAGTGTACAGCCAAGTTCCCGAATTCCGAGAACCACTCAAATACGTGAACGAAGCTGCAGCAGAGATTAAAAACCAGATATAAACAAGTTTTCCAACCCTTGGGGGTAAAAAGTTAAATGGACATTGAAGTATTTCCGCACAGACTATTAAGCGCCGATACCACTGAAAAATTATTGAATGATTTAGAAGCGGTTGAAGGCATTAGAAGAATCGTAATACAAGGACAAAGACTTCCTTCTGAAGACATAAATCCTGAACGCAGAAAAATTACAATTAAAGGCGAAGAAATCGACTTACAGGTTCAAACTGGCCGAGTTCTGATGGATATCGAAGATGAGGAAATCATCGATGAAGTTAGATCTGTCTGTGAAGATAATCTGCCCTTCGGCTTCAACATACATGTTGGAACTTTCATAAGAAAGCAGAAAACTGTTACAGACCAGATTAAATACGGTGACACCTTAGATGAAATGTCTGATGAAGTCGTTGGTTTGACCGATCAAAACGCACAACTCAGCGAAAGAGCCACCATAATTAAAAAAGAGAAAAAATGATTGGCAAAACCACACACGTTGTAGATTGCAGAGAAGCCATGGGAATGGGTGAAGGAGGAGGAATCGCCCAGAGAGGTACTTTTGCAGAGTGTGGAAACGATGTTCTGGCCATTGCCATGTCTCCCGGTAGGAGACATATAACCAAACCAGTATGTGAAATCACATTCGCCCTACGGGAAGCTAACATATTTACCAGCACTTTGGTATTAAATGCCGGCGCTGGAGTTCCCTCAGATGCTCCCACGGCGGGAATGGGAAGCCTTTTTGGACTTACTCCCAAAGAGGTAGAACAGATCAAAAGATTCCGCCTGTTAGTAGTGCATTTGGGAGGAGTTAAGCATCACATAGTTTACAAGGCCCGTTTAATTCTACGGAAAGTAAACAAGCCATGTATCGTTATATGTGAATACCCCGTTGACTTCGAAGATTTCGCTCAGGTTGGTGTGAAAACGAAAGCTGTAATGCCCGAAGAACCTAAAACTCAAGGTGAAATCGTGGATATTATAAGTGGAGTTATTAGAGGAGAAACGGCTCCCCAGGAAAAGTTGGATGAGATAATAAAAAAGGTAAGATTAGCATTAGGAGGTGCATGATTATGGCACAATTCTATCCAGGAACAAGTCAGGTTGCTGAAAACCGAAGAAAATTCAGTAACCCTGATATAGAATTAGAAAAGTTAAGGGAGATTTCCGACGAAGATGTAGTTAAGATATTAGGTCACCGAGCCCCTGGTGAAGAGTACCCCAGCGTACACCCACCACTGGAAGAAATCGATGAACCAGATGATATCATAAGGGAAACTGTCGTACCACTGGACGGTGCAAAAGCTGGAGACAGAGTCCGATACATACAGTTTACCGATTCCATGTACAACGCCCCAGTACACCCCTTCGTAAGATCCAGATCATATCTCTGGAGATTCAGAGGTGCTGACGCAGGTACACTATCCGGAAGACAGATCATCGAGACCAGGGAAAGAGACCTAGAAAAATATTCCAAAGAACTACTGGAAAAAGAATGGTTTGACCCAGCCAGAACCGGTATAAGGGGTAAAACTGTACACGGACACGCAGTAAGACTGGACGAAGACGGTATAATGTTCGACATGCTGAGAAGACTGGTCTTAAACAAATCAACTGGAAACGTGGAAGCAGTTAAAAACCAGATCGGTGACGAGTTAGACGAACCTGTCGTAATGGGTGAACCATTAGACGAAGAAACTCTCAAAGCAAAAACCACCATTTACAGAAAAGATAATGAAGCCTACCGAGACGACGCCGACGCAGTGGAAGTACTTAAGAGAATACACGTACTACGATCACAAGGTGGGTTCAGTCCCGAATAATCAGGAGGTGGAAAAATGGCAGATAAACTTTTTATAAACGCACTTAAAAAAGCATTTAAAGAAGACCCTGAAGAGAAGAAAACCACTTTCTACACATTTGGAGGATGGAAACAGTCTGAAAGGAAAACCGAGTTCGTTGAAGCTGGTAAAAAAGTAGCAGCAGAACGAGGAATCCCTCAATACGACCCAGACGTAGGTACTCCATTAGGTCAGAGAGTGCTCATGCCTTACCAGGTGTCCACCACTGACACATTTGTAGAAGGTGACGATTTACACTTCGTAAACAACGCCGCTATGCAGCAGATGTGGGATGACATTAGAAGGACCGTTATTGTAGGATTAAACACAGCACACACCGTTATAGAAAAAAGACTGGGTAAAGAAGTAAGCCCGGAAACCATCACCCACTACCTGGAAACTGTAAACCACGCTATGCCTGGTGCAGCAGTTGTACAGGAACACATGGTGGAAACCCACCCATTACTGGTGGCTGACAGTTACGTTAAAGTCTTTACCGGTAACGATGAAGTAGCTGACGAAATCGACCCTGCATACGTTTTAGACATAAACAAAGAGTTCCCAGCTGACCAGGCTGAAGTACTCAAAAACGAAGTGGGAGACGGAATCTGGCAGATAGTAAGGATACCAACCATAGTATCCCGAACCTGTGACGGTGGTACCACCTCACGATGGTCCGCTATGCAGATCGGTATGTCCATGATTTCTGCATACAAACAGGCAGCAGGAGAAGCCGCAACCGGTGACTTCGCATACGCTGCAAAACACGCAGAAGTTATCCACATGGGTACCTACCTCCCTGTCCGAAGGGCAAGAGGAGAAAACGAACCAGGTGGAATCGCCTTTGGTTTCTTAGCTGACATAGTTCAGACTCCAAGAAAATACCCAGACGACCCAGTAAGACAGACCTTAGATGTTGTGGCCGCTGGAGCTATGCTCTACGACCAGATCTGGTTAGGTTCTTACATGTCCGGTGGTGTCGGTTTCACCCAGTATGCAACCGCAGCCTACACTGACAACGTACTCGACGACTTCACCTACTTTGGTAAAGAGTACGTAGAAGATAAATACGGAATGACCGAAGCACCAAACACCATGGACACCGTCCTGGACGTTGCTTCCGAAGTTAACTTCTACGCACTGGAACAGTTCGAAGACTACCCAGCATTACTCGAAACCATATTCGGTGGATCACAGAGAGCATCTATTGTAGCAGCCGCATCTGGTTGTTCCACTGCATTTGCAACTGGAAACGCTCAGACCGGTTTAAGCGGATGGTACCTCTCCATGTACCTGCACAAAGAACAGCACAGCAGACTTGGATTCTACGGTTACGACCTTCAGGACCAGTGTGGTGCCTCCAACGTGTTCTCAATTAGAGGAGACGAAGGATTACCAACTGAACTGAGAGGAGCTAACTATCCAAACTACGCAATGAACGTGGGTCACCAGGGAGAATACGCAGGTATATCCCAGGCAGCACACTCTGCCCGTGGAGACGCATTTGCACTTAACCCACTGGTTAAAATTGCATTTGCTGACAAAAACCTGACCTTTGACTTCACTGAAATACGTGCTCAGTTTGCAAAAGGTGCACTGCGAGAATTCGAACCAGCCGGAGAAAGAGCTCTTATTTCTCCAGCTAAATAAATAGGTGTTACGCAAACACCTATTTTTTTATTTTATTTAAAAAATGAGGAGGAAATTATATGGCAGACCCTATAATAGCAGGATTAGGTATTGCGGCTTTATGTGGTGCTGCTGCAACTATTGCAGGAGCTGCAGAGGACCTGGAATCAGATGTTGGTTCCATGAGTAACCCTAACTCACAGGTTCAGCTGGCACCCCAGATGGGCAATCTGCACAGAATGTTTAACAAGGCTATTTCTGGAGAACCAGTACAAATGGGTACTCTGGCAGGAATAGCAGGTTCTGTAGCATTTGTATTTATGAGTTCGCTAAGCCTACCAATTATTTTGTCAATAGCAGGAGGAGCAGCCATAGCAGCATTGGTTCACGCAGTGTTTGCAACTACATCATATTTAGGAAGGATTGTTAGCCAGTCCCAATTTGGACAGCCGGTATACCTGGACGTGATCACACAGCACTTAGGACCAATAGCAGGCCACGGATTTATAGTAACATTCTCAATAGTAGGATTATCATACCTAATGACCTTACCAATTCAAGGATTTGGACACCCATTCGCACTGCCGTTTTTAGCAGTACTCTGGGGAATAACCATAGGTGCTATAGGTTCATCAACAGGAGACGTTCACTACGGTGCTGAACGGGAGTACCAGCAATACCCATTCGGTGGTGGAATCCCCGTAGCTATTCACGGTGACATCACCAGGAAGGCTGAACTCGGTGCCAGAAATTCCATAGATGTAGTACACTTTTGTGCTAAATTCGGTGGACCCGTGACCGGATTATGTTTTGGACTAATTGTGTTCTTAAGTTTCTGGGCTACGGTAGTCGGTGGAATGGTTGCACCAGGTAACACAGCGCTAGCCATAGGAACAGGTATCCTGTTCGTGATAATAATACTATTAATCATAATAAACAACAGATTAGAAGTATTTGCCAGAAACAAATACGGACCATATAGGGAATAAGGAGGTTTTATGATGGACCCATTAATATTAATCGGTGCTGTAACCGTTGGAGGAGTCCTCATTGGTGGAGGTGTACACTTCATACCAGTAGGTGGTGCTCCAGCAGCTATAGCAACAGCAACAGGTGTAGGAACGGGTACCGCAATGCTAGCAGCAGGAAGTGGTATGACCGGACTTATAACCGCAGCAGCGGCCACAGGATCTCCACTTGAGTTAGTACTGCTGGCAGGTGCCGCAGGTGCAGCTTTGATGATCGGTATAACCATGTTAATAGGTAACTGGGTATACATATGGGGGGTAGGAACTGTACCAGTTTCTGCTAAAGTGACCAAAGACCCTATTACCGGATATGAACAGGAAAAATACGTTACCCCCGGTACAGAAGGACACGGAATACCCACAGTATGCTTCGTCAGCGGAATAATCGGAGGACTTCTGGGTGGAGTAGGTGGAGGATTAATATACTACTTCCTTTACAATGGATTAGTAGAATTACCTGCCTTCGCCGTAGCAGCTGGTCAAACAGTATCTGTACCCGCAGCAATGGTAGCTGGAATATTCGCATTAGCAGTATTTTTTGTTAACTCAGTAGTAGCATCCTACAACATAGGAGGAACCATAGAAGGGTTCCATGACCCTAAATTCAAAAGACTCCCCAGAGGAGCATTAGCATGTATCATAGCCTCTCTAGTGATTGGAATAGTAGGGGTATTGCTTCTTCAAGGAGGTGCAGTATAAATGTCAGTAGCAGGAGGAGGAGGTGGAACATCCTCTGTAGACCCAAAACAAACATTATTATTAGGATTAATTGGTGGACTTATACTACTTTACCTAGTACCATTTGTCCCTGTATTAGGACCACTATTCGGAGCATTAGGAGCAGTACTAGCCATAATTTGGGGTGCTGACGCCATAGCTCGAGTAGCCAGTTATGGTTTAGGTACTGGTGTGCCTTCCATAGGTTACATGTCATTGGCCATAGGTATCGTAGGTGCCGTGGCAGGATTAACTGGAGTCGTAATCTTTGGAAGTGGACTGGAACTACTAGGCCCAGTATTCGGAGTAGTCTTAGCCATGATCGTAGGTGCAATTGTTGCACTGGTCGGTACCAAGGTTATAAAGATGAAAATACCTATCCTGGTTAGATGCACAGTGGAACTTTCCGGTGCAGCAGCCATATCAGTACTAGGATTTTCAGCAGCCATAGCCGGCAGTCTGGAAACAGCAGCAATACTCACCACCGTGATAACCACAGGATACATAGGATTACTATTCATCCTGAACACCATGGCTATACAGCACCCATTCAACGCCTGTTTAGGACCACAAGAAGATAGAACAAGAACACTCAAACTGGCTGCATCAACTGGTTTCATATCCATGGCCCTAGTCGGAATCCTAGGAATAGGAGTCAACGACATATGGTGGGTAATAACCATAATCGGTGCCATAGCCTGGTTTGTATCAATCAGCGCATTCATACAATCCTCAACAGAAGATGCTGCATCAGTGGCATGGACTGGCTGGTGGCCTGAAGAGGAGATGTAAAAGGAGGAATCAAAATGGCAGAAATGTTACCTTTAATACAAATTGCTCCTGAATCCAATTTAACCCTTGACCCCTCCACAGGTATGCTGGGAGCAGCTATGAAAGGAGCTGTACTCGTATCCCTTGATGGAGTGAATGAACAACTAAATGAATTAGAGATTGCAGTAGAAGATTTATACACTTCCCTGGATCCAACCACAACCTCTGAAGGGGCTTATCCCGGAAGAGAAGGTGCTTACCTCACCGCGGGTAAATTAACCAACCTGGTTTATGGATTCGTATTAGGAATGATTCTACTGGTCGCACTATTGTTATAGGAGGTGTTAAAGTTGGCTGAGAAAAAATCACCAGCAGAAGGATGGCCGGTTATTAACGGGGACTACGTGGTCGGAGACCCAGAAAGTCCAGTTGCCGCCGCAACCCTGGCTTCTCACATTGAACAGATCCCAGTGGATGCCGGAGCAGCCATAGCCGGACCTTGCAAAACGGAAAACCTCGGAATTGAGAAGATGATGGCTAACCTGATAAGCAACCCTAATATTAGATTTCTGGTCCTGTGCGGATCAGAAGTACAGGGACACATCACAGGTCAAAGTATAGAAGCACTTCACGCCAATGGAGTTGACCCAGAAAAACGGAAAATTGTAGAAGCAACTGGAGCAATTCCCTTCATCGAAAACATTCCCGACGAAGGAATCGAAAGATTCCAACAACAACTGGAAATAGTAAGTATAATCGACACAGAAGACGCAGCAGCAATACAGTCCAAGATCAAAGAGTGCATAGAAAAAGATCCCGGAGCATTCGAAGAAGAAGCAATGGTTGTCAAAGTGGAAGAAGGCGAAGATGAAGAAGAAGAAGGTGAAGCAATACCACCTGTAGCCCCAGAAACCGCACTGATAGAAGCTCGAATGCGTAATATCCAGACCCAGATTAAAACAATCGGTGGTGTAAACAGGATATTTGCAGGAATGTACGCCGGAAAAGTTCAGGGAATAGTGGTAGGCCTGGCCTTCACACTGATCATTGGAACTATATTATTCCTGAAATAGGGGGTTTTGAGATGGTTTTGATATCAAATAAACCTAACATTAGAGGCATAAGAAAAGTCGCAGAAGATGTTAAATACCGAACACAACTGATAGGTAGAGACCAAAGATTATTTGCCGGACTTATAGCCACCCGTATTTATGGTATGGCCTTAGGACTAATACTGGCTTTAGTCTTAGTACTTCCATTTGTTATTTGGGCGATATACTTCGGAGGATGATAAAATGGCAGACGAAGATAAAGATATAGTACCAGCCGTTCTTGTCCCTGCAGATGCATTCAACAAGGCAAATGAAAGATTAGACGACATGGAAGACAAGGTAGAATTCACCTGGGGTGAAATCAACCAGCGTATGGGTCAACAAATAGGCAGAGATATTGGTATTTTATACGGAATTATAATAGGACTGATAATCCTATTTGTGGCATTCAATGTGGTTAAGGTAGGAGCATTCTTAACTGCCTTTGGAATCTAGTAAAATGGAGGTTTATGTATGTTTAGATTTGACAAAGAACAAGTTGTTTTAGATATTGCTGGCGTCAAATGTGGAGGACAGCCAGGTGAATATCCAACTGTTTTAGCAGGTACCATATTTTATGGTGGACACAACATTATTGAAGATGAAAAGGCCGGTATATTCGACGCAGAAAAAGCACAGGACCTAATGAAAATACAGGAAGAAATGTCTGACACCACAGGTAACCCACATTGGGTACACACCTTCGGACAGACTCCAGAAGCAATAGTTAAATATCTGGAATTCGTGGGAGAACACTCCGACTACCCCTTCCTTATAGACTCAACCTCTGCAGAAGCAAGAATAGCCGGAGCAAAATACGCAACAGAAGTAGGATTAGCCGATAGAGCAATCTACAACTCTATAAACATGGCAGCAGAAGCTGAAGAAATAGTACAAGTAGGAGAAACTGACCTTTCTGCATCCATCGTTCTAGGGTTCAACGCAATGGACATGACACCCCAGGGTAAATTAGACATCTGGGAAAACGGTGGAAGCGTACTGGATAAAGGTCTCTTAGAGATGGCCGCAGAGTCTGGAATCGACAAACCACTCATGGACGTAGCAGTTACCCCACTGGGACAGGGAGCAGGACCAGCAGTCAGAACATCCTTCATGCAGAAATCCAAATGGGGATACCCATCAGGTGCCGGTATACACAACGTACCATCTGCCTGGGACTGGATGAGAACCTACAAGAAACCAGTGGAAAAAGATGGACTGGGACACCCAGAAGCCTGGCCTGTAGCCGACGTAGGATCCAACCTCATCATGCAGATGGCTGGTGGAGACTTCGTGCTCATTGGTCCTATTGAAAACGCTTCCATGGCTTTCCCTGCCTGTGCAATGGCTGATATCTTCATTGCAGAAGCTGCTAAAGACCTTGGAACGGAAATGGTTGAAGAACACCCCTTCTTCAAACTGCTCTAGGTAGTAAAAAGGCGATTTAATCGCCTAACTTTTTTATTTTTATTTGTTTGGAATTTTAAAAATTTAAATGGAAAAGAATATCAATGAAGTAGACGGAAATATACTTCCGGTGAATATTTTTGTTAAATATAATCCTTTACATCATAGGACTGGTCATATCGCTGATCATAGTGGTTAAATCCGCCGATGTCTTCGTGGATAACCTGGTCGAAATTGGATCTGTACTGGGAATTTCAGAAATTATCCTGGGAGTCACTGCATCAGCCATCGGTACATCACTACCAGAATTTGGATCCGCCTTGATAGCTTCGCTTTCAGGCAGTGTAGATATCGGTGTGGGTACAGTTATAGGCTCTAACATATGGAACATCGCGGGTATACTCGGTATTTCCGCCACAGTATCTGGTGTAATTAGAACCAATAAAAAGGGACTCACCAGAGACTGGTTGATGACTTTAATCACCGGAATTATCCTTTTAATTTTCATGTTTTTCGGGGATATTCACTGGTCGGCTTCCATTATAATGGTCGCTGCGTACGGTTACTATCTGTATCTATTGATTAAATCGCAGAGAGAACAGAACCATGTTAAGTCTTTAGAGGAAGAAAAAATAGATGAATCTGAAAATAATCAGAATAAAAGAAATATAGATAAAAAAACCATTGCACTGGTAGTTATAGGATTGATCGGACTTATTATTGGCTGTAGGATACTGGTCTTCAGCGGTGTGGAACTGGCCCGTATAGCCGGCATTCCGGCCATGATCATGGGATTATTCACCCTGGCCATTGGAACCAGCATACCAGAACTGGTGGTTACCCTCTCTTCGGCAATGAAAGGACTGCATGATCTCTCTATAGGAACAGTACTGGGCAGCAACACATTCAACATACTCATAGGAATAGGGATCCCGGCCCTCTTAATGACGGTACCAGTTGAACCGCTATCTTTAACCTTCGACGCACCAGTGATGCTATTCGTCACCGTTTTATTGATGGTACTGATAAAGGCGGGTAAAATGAAATTAAACCGGATAGCAGGAATAATATTAATAGCTTCATACATAACCTACGCTGTAATTAGATTATTTATACTGGTATGAGAGGACTAAGCGATGTACGAAAAGATACTTGTAGCCACCATGGGCGAATACATGGATGAGATACTGGAAAACACAATTGATGTTGTTTCAGGTAAAGAGGTTGAAATCATCGGTATATACGTAGTTGATATCTCTGTACCTTTCTTAACCCCAGTTAGAGTTAAAAATATGATGCACAAGGAATTAACCCTGAGGGGAAGGGAAATACTGAACAGTATGGAAGAACAACTTCAAGATGTATGTAAGGGGATTAAGTTCAAAAAGGTATTATTAGAGGGCAACCCAGCAGAGGAAATAGTTAAGACTGCTGAAAATGAAAATGTCGACCTTATTGTAATGAGCACGGGAAAAAGTAGGGTGGATAAGCATTTGTTAGGAAGCATATCTGAAAAAGTCGTTCACTCTGCCCCCTGCAGTGTATTGCTGGTAAGGATCAACTAGATCGATCTTCTTCTTTTTATTAAAAAATAAATTCACAACCTTTATATTAATTTTAAGTAAAACTTTAACTTGTTGATTTATTTCTGGAGGTAATCCTTTTGTCCCCTTTTAAGAAAATATTCGCAAGAAGCCCAAAGCCAGTCAGAGCAAAAAGCAAGTACATAGGTTTCGATGATATAAAATACAATCCTTATAGTGTTAAGAGAAAAGTAGGTGCCGGTATAAGCATGACCCCGGATACCTATTATATCGTGGGGTCGGTGGAACTGGGAAACACCACCACTAAATGTATCCTAACAGCCACTAACCTCACCGATAGCCACACCTATCTGCTGGATAAGACCGTGAAGATGACCAGGGACATACGCCCTCCAAAGGAGGGGGAAGAAGTTTTCGGGGAGACTGTCTGGGAAGTGGAGCTTACCAAGGAATCAGTGGCCGAACTGATCAAAGACACCATCTTAGAATCAGTTAAACGGGCCAGGATAGATATTGATGAAGACCTTGATTTTGTAGTCCGTTCAACTGGGGTGACCGCTGGATTTGCCCATCCAGATGATGTGGGACAACTGATAATAGCCCTGGCCAACGGCTGCCTTGACGCCGGTATACCTCCCCGTAAAATGTCACCGGCCATGTCCATCGATAACTTCCCGGAACGACTCCGGGGATACACTCTTATAGATCAGGTAATGTTTGACGGGGCCGTGGTAAGCGTAGTACCACCTACCGGTAAGGTGGTGGTTGCAAATGAAATGGAAGGGGAACTGGTAACTGCAGGTATAAAAGCAGGTGCCAAATGGACTAACGTGGACTACCGTAACCCTGTGGTTTCCATGGATTTCGGGACCACACTTGCTGGTAGAATAACCAATGCCGATGTACCATACGCCCGTACCGTTGGAAATTTCTGTGGACTGGCAGGGGCAGTATCAGACTCCATAATCAGAGGGACTGAAAGGGTGGATAAGAGGGGAGGAGCCGCATTGGACCTTTACACCCGGGACATACTTAAAAACGCCGACTGGAAGGCCGCTAAAAAATACGCAGAAAAGATACACGAACACGTGGATATAAGAAAAGTCCCCGAGGGAAGGGAGAGATTTGGAACGGTGCCAGTCGACCCGGAAGCCGCCTACAGTGCGGGTACCACACTTATCGGCTGCGACATCGGGGAAAATGGTGATGAAATTCCTAAATTAGTTGATTTAGGTCATGAGATCTATGAGGATGTCGGAATACACACCCTATTTGCGACACTCGATCATGTAAGCGCCCTCATCGTTAAAAGACTGGTAGATGAAGCGGAGGATGAAAACGTAATTACTGAGGGTTCTGTCCTGGGAGTCACCGGTCGGGCAGGGATAACCGGTAGAAAACCAGAACTAGTACTGGAATATGTTAAAGACCACTTTGAAAATGTTATATTTGTCTCGGATGCTTTGGCCCTTGGTGCCGCTGTAATGGCCCGCTGCATGAACTCTATGGGAACACCTAAAGTTCCGCTGGGTGGTTTGCGTGGTGGAGCCTGTATTTTAGGTGCCCGGAAGAAATTACAGAGAGATAAGGAACATCTAAGCTATTAACCACCATGGATCATATTTAAAACTTTTATATCATCTGCACTGGTTAATATTTCACTTTCTGAAACTATCACATTATTTTTTTCTATCACCGCTGCAAAGAGATTGATATCTAACTTCTCAAGCAGTTCTTTTCCTGTTAATTCATCTGATTCGATGTTTATCTCTTCATCATTTCCCATTCCATCTGTAATTTTCATTTTCATGATTTCACCTTTGATTCACTGTTTTTTGGCTTGTAACTCGTTGGCTTATTATCTTCTGATTTATTATCTTCGGACTTGCATCTCCTGAACATGCTATATCTTTAAATGTTAATTTTTTAACTATCGTTATATTTTATTGGTTAAAAAAAGAGAACGAGTGTGTACCCGTTCCCTTTCTCTGGAGGTCAAAACTTAAAGCCAGACTTAACTTAGTTAAATGCTGTTCATTCTATCTTTTTACCGGCATCCGGGCCGGGTTGTACAGAATATATCTCATTTACCTTGAGCAGGACTGCGGCTTTGGGATTTAATTGTGCCATTACGCTTTTAGCCCACTGGACGGCATCATCGAAATATTTACCAGATTCATATATCTCCACATCTCCTTTAAACTGATATGGGCATTCTGATACGTTACCAACGGCTATCGACGCTTTGGGGTTGCTTTTAAGATTTTTAAAAGTCTTGTTCATGAAATTAGCCACCAGCAAAACCGTTCCACTATCTAGGGGTCTGGCCAGTCCTATGGGAACCACGTTAGGTACATCATCGGTACTGGCAGTTGCCAGCCAAACTATGTTATTTTTTTCTATTGCGTCCATCATCTCTTGAGTTAAAACCATTTTATCACACCCTTAATTTTTCTACATACCATAGTTGATTTAATAATATAATATACATTTTGGTCAGTAAAATATACTAAACTGTATCCTGGTTACTGAAATGACTGAGGGGATATTTAATAAAAACCTTTAATATGGGGTTATAACTACAAATAACTACATAACTTTTTTTTAAATTTTCAAGAAGGATTTTTAATAAAATTTTTCTTAAATAATAGGGAAAAATAATATGGTAACTGCAGTAATCATGGCCGGTGGTAAAGGAACCAGGATGGGATTTAAGGGTGAAAAACCCCTGATTTCCGTCCGGGGCAAGCCCATGATCAGGCACGTTTGCGAAGCCGTACGGTCGTCCCGGGAAGTGGATGATTTAGTAGTGGCCACCAGCAGAAACACACCACTCACCACTGATTTTGCCCGAAAATCCGGCCTGAAGGTTATAGAAACCCCAGGGGAAGGGTATGTAAACGATCTCGGATTTTTAATAGGGGAACTATCAAGTAACAACCTGCAAACCAATAACCAGGACGATATCCTGGTAACCATCACCGCAGATCTACCCCTCATCACCGGGGAAATTTTAGATGAGGTAATTACAGAATATAGAAACTGCGGTAAACCAGCCATGTGTGTTGCTGTGCCACTGGAATTTTTCAGGCAATATAATCTGAAACCACATATAGTAATGGGAGATACGGTACCTTCAGGATTAAATATATTAAGAAGAAACAACACACAACAAGATGAGGAAGTATTGGAACTGAGGAAATTTGAGCTGGCGTTAAATATTAATAGTCCAGAAGATCTAATATCCTTAGAGAAATATTTTGAGTTTAAAGCTTTCAAACAGGCAATAAATTAGGGGTGATATAAGTGGTTGAAGAACGGAAATTAATCAAAGGGGAAGAGAAGGTCTGGAGTGAAATAAAGGGATACCAGGTAGCTACAAACAACGCAAGAATACTCGGTGAACTCGATGAACTAATAATCAACGGTAAAACCGGTAAAATAACAGACGTAGTTATCAGGGTAGACAAAGGCCGAAACGTCAACGTCAAAGGCGCTAAAAAGAAAGGAGACACTTTACTGGTTCCCTTCGGAAAAGTGGAAAAAGTCGGTGAGTTCATAATCATCACCGAATAAATAATTTTTTATTTTTAAATAGATAAATTCTCCAATAATTTTTCTATAACTTTGATATACCCTACATTTAAACCCAATAGGGTTATGATATATTTAATTTTTTAATTTAATTAACTCTGGGGTATATAAAGATATTATCATGTTCTTTCAAGGTAATGTCGTTTTTTAGGATTGATATGTAAATTTATGTGTACCGTAAGTTCTGATTTCTTAATGTTTATTTCTTTTCTTTTTAAAAAAATTTCTTTTATGAATCTATCGTTAGGGTCGATATGTTTATATCATCATATCAATATTATCATTTTTTTTGTTGATATTTTTATTTCATATTACATTAAAAAAAGTTTAAATAGGGGGTAAAAATACAAATAAAGGTTGTAATAAATACTTATTGTTTTTAATATTCTTCACAATAGGTTTTTTGTATTTTAGCCATTGATGGTGTAGTAATGTAGAGGGGCTTGCTCCATAAAATTACCGTTAATATTATAGTTCTATTATTAATAGTTTATGGCCCCACCGTAATTTCGATATGTTTATATACTCATATCGATGTTATTTATTTTTGTGGATATTTCTATTATTAGATCATGACAAAAAAAATTCAATTGGGGTTTTAAATGAAAAATAAGGCATATAATAGATATTTATTGTTTTTAACATTTTTTGCAGCGGTTTTTTGTATTTTAACCATTGGTGGCGTTGGTGCTGCAGAGGTACCTTCCGCGAACTTTACCAGTAATATCACCAGTGGAAATGCGCCTTTGGATGTGCAGTTTAATGATACTTCCATTGGCAATGCAACTAGCTGGAGTTGGGATTTTGGTGATAGCCAGACGTCTACAGAGCAGAATCCCGCCCATAGTTACACAACTGAAGGTAAATACAGCGTCAGCCTCACAGTGAGTAACGAGGCAGGCAGCAATACCATAATTCAAAATGATTACATCAACGTGGCAATTCCACCCACAGTGAGCACTAGTCTCACTGGTGGAACCTACAACGAGACACAAACGGTAACCTTAACCAGCGATGACCCTACGGCAACTATCTATTACGCTAATGACAAAACAGATCCCCGAATAAGCAGTACACGGATAGAATACACAGGATCCATCACCATCAGCAATACTACAACCCTCAGGTATGCAGCAGTTGATGTTTATGGTAATTGGAGTCAGTTGTACCTGCAAAATTATGTGATTGGAAATGGAACTGCCAGTAAGGGGCCATCTAACAATACTGGACCGGAAACCAACACCACATATTGGACCTACCCCACCGGAGGAACCATATCCTATGCCACTCCTGTTATCGGTACAGATGGGATCATATACATCGGAAGCGGTGATGGTAAACTCTATGCTTTAAACCCTGACGGAACAATTAAATGGACCTACACCACAGGAGGCGCAATTTATGGTTCAGCAACCATCGGAACTGATGGTACTATTTACGTGGGAAGTCGAGATAAGAATTTGTATGCTTTGAATTCTGATGGAACCTTGAAATGGTTTTACGCCACGGGAAATTATATATACGGTTCTGCGGTGATTGGTGCTGATGGAACCATCTATGTAGGGAGTTATGATAAGAATTTGTATGCTTTGAATTCTGATGGAACCTTGAAATGGTTTTACGCCACGGGAAATTATATATACGGTTCTGCGGTGATTGGTGCTGATGGAACCATCTATGTAGGGAGTTATGATAAGAATTTGTATGCTTTGAATTCTGATGGATCGCTTAAATGGTCTTACACCACTGGAGGGTACATATACAATTATGGAGGAAGCCCAACGATTGGTACTGATGGTACTATTTACGTGGGGAGTTATGATAAGAATTTGTATGCTTTGAATTCTGATGGAACTCTTAAATGGACCTACACTACTGGAGGATATATATATGGGTCACCAATGATTGGTGCTGATGGTACGATCTATATAGGAAGTAGAGATAACAAATTGTATGCTATAAATCCGGATGGAACTCTTAAATGGACCTACACTACTGGAGGATATATATATGGGTCACCAATGATTGGTGCTGATGGTACTATTTATGTGGGAAGTAATGATGGTAAGTTGTATGTTTTGAATTCTGATGGAACTCTTAAATGGACATACACCGCCGGATCTGCAATACAGGGTTCTGTATTAATAGGTACAAATAAAACAATCTACTTTGGCAGTGGCCAAGATGTATATGCTTTAAAGGATGTTGCTCCTGAAGCTGATTTCACATCAACTTATGTCTCAAGTGATGATTTACCTATCACCATACATTTCACCGATAAATCACTACATGATCCAACTTCTTGGCTATGGGATTTCGGAGACGGAACTACCAGTACAGAGCAAAACCCCACACATAACTATGGCACAGAGGGTAATTACACAGTCATCTTAACCGCAATTAACGCTAATGGAACCAATAACTTTACAAAAACCATACAGGTTCATCTATTCTCAATAAGTAACAGTCTTGCCAGTGGAACCTACACAGCGACGCAATCCGCAACACTAACTAGCAATGATTCTACAGCGACTATTTATTATACTACTGACAGTACTGATCCACGAACCAGCAGTACCAGGACAGAATATACAGAACCTATTAATATCAGCAATACTACGACCCTCAGGTATGCTGCACTTGATATTTATGTTAATTGGAGTCCAATGTACCTGCAGAATTATGTTATTGGAACAGGAACAGCCAGCAGGGACCCATCTAATTACACTGGTCCAGAAACCAACACCACCAATTGGACTTATACCACCGGAGGAAACATAAACTATGCTACTCCCGCCACTGGTTCAGATGGAACCATATACATTGGAATGAGCGATGGTAAACTCTATGCTTTAAATCCTGACGGAACAATTAAATGGACCTACACCACAGGAGGCGCAATTTATGGTTCAGCAACCATCGGAACTGATGGAACCATATACATTGGAAGTGGAGATGGTAAATTATACGCTTTAGACCCTGATGGAACACTCAAATGGTCTTACACCACAGGAGGAGCAATAGATGGAGCACCAGTGTTTAATAGTGCTGATTGTACCATCTATGTGGGAAGTGAAGATAAGAATTTGTATGCTATAAACTGTGATGGAACTCTGAAGTGGTCCTACACCACCAATAGCGCCATATACTGTTATTATGGAGGCCCTGTAATCGGCTCTGATGGAACTATCTATGTGGGAAGCTGGAGCCAGAGGTTGTATGCTATAAATCCCGATGGATCACTTAAATGGTACTACACTACAGGACACAAACTCTTTGGATCTCCAACGATTAGTGCTGATGGAACTATCTACATTGGATGTCGGGATAATAAATTGTATGCAATAAACCCAGACGGAACACTCAAATGGACCTACGCTTTAGGAAACGCTAGATTGGCAACAACTACTATAGGTAATGATGGTATTCTCTATGTGGGAAGTGAAGATGGTATTTTATATGCTTTAAACTTGGATGGAACTCTTAAATGGTCTTACACCATAGGAGGAACACTACGTGGTGCACCAGCCATAGATGCAGATGGAACAATTTATATTGGAAGCGCTGATGGTAAATTGTGCGCTATAAATTCGGATGGAACACTTAAATGGATCTACACCGCTGGATCTGGTCCAGTGTTAATAGGAACTGATGGAACCATCTACTTTGCAAGTGGTACAAAAGTGTATGCTTTGAAAGATGTTCTTCCTGTAGCTGATTTTACATCAACTCAGTTGACCAATGGTGAAACACCAATCACAATACAATTCACCGATAAATCCATACATGATGCCAGTTCCTGGTTATGGAATTTCGGAGATGGAACCACCAGCACAGAACAAAACCCCACACACAACTATACCACAGCAGGTAATTATACAATCAGTTTAACAGTGACCAATGATGTTGGAAGTGATATTAAAACGGTGACTAAGATGATTTCGGTTTATCCACCAGTTGAAGCTAATTTCACTTCAGATGTTGCCAGTGGAACATCACCATTGACTGTTAATTTCACAGATTCATCATTGTATGCCACTTCTTGGGCGTGGGACTTCGATGGAGATGGAAATATCGACAGTACAGAACAAAACCCCACCTACACCTACAACAACACACCAGGCAAATACAATGTAACTTTAACTGCCACTGGACCAGGTGGCAGTGACACTAAAACAGAAACAATCATAATTTTACCCAGTGTAACAGCAAGTGTGAAAGGAGGAAGTTACAACGCCACACAAACAGTAACCTTAACCAGTAATGATCCAACATCAACCATCTACTACACCACCGACGGCACCGATCCTACTACAAGCGGTACTAGAATACCGTACACTGGACCCATTGCAATTGTTAACACTAGCACATTAAGATATGCAGCAATGAGTTCTGAAGAAGATTGGAGTCCCCTGTACATACAAAATTACATAATCGGAACCAGTACAGGAAGCGGACTTGCAGATACAGACTGGCCCAAATCTGGTGGTGATCTAAGCAACACAGGCCAATCAGAATACACCGGCCCAGAAACCAACACCACACTATGGACATACAACGCAGGAAGTAGTATTCAAAATCGTGGCACTCCAGTAATAGGATCAGACGGAACCATATACATTGGAACCAGCGATAATCTTGGAAATGGCGGTAATTTATATGCTATAAACTCTGATGGATCACTTAAATGGATCTACACTACAGGAAGTGCTATTTACAGTGCAACAATCGGCACTGATGGAACCATTTATATGGGAACTTGGGGCTATAATTTTTATGCTATAAACCCTGATGGAACACTCAAATGGAACTATACCACTGAGGGAAACATTATAGGTGGAGCATCAGTTGCTGATGATGGAACAATATATTTTGGAAGCTGTGATGGTAATTTATATGCTTTGAATCCTGATGGATCACTCAAATGGAAATACACCACAGAAGAAATAGTTGAACTTTTTGGTGGTGGTCCTGCTATTGGAGCAGATGGAACCATCTATTTAGGAAACTTGGATGGCATAGTATATGCTTTGAATCCTGATGGATCACTCAAATGGAGTTATATCACCAAAAAGGGACAGTATAATATATATGGTATCTCAATTGGAACAGACGGAACCATTTATGCAGTAACATATGGAGTCGGTTATGACAGTTTAGGCTATAATTATAGTAAAATATACGCTTTGAATGTTGATGGAACCTTGAAATGGACCTATACTTTTAACACAGGAGGCATGTTTGGCCCACCCTCTGTTGGAGCTGATGGAACCATTTACATAGGAAACGCTGATGGTAAATTCTATGCACTGAATCCGGATGGAACCCTTAAATGGAGTTACAACACCGGAAATGTACGTAGTTCAACAATAGGTGCTGATGGAACCATTTATGTGGGAAGTGAAGATGGTAATTTATATGCCTTGAATCCTGATGGAACAGTAAAATGGACGTATACCACGGGAGGTAAAGTGTATGGTTCTGTAGCCATTGGTTCTGATGGAACACTTTACTTCGGAAGCGCTGATGGTTATGTCTATGCACTTGCGGATACTGTTTTACAGGCTGATCAGACTGTGGGTACTATTCCATTGACTGTGCATTTCACTTCTTCTGCCATTTCCCCTGCTTCATGGTACTGGGATTTTGGAGATGGAACAACCAGTAGAGAGCAAAACCCCATACACACCTATGCTAACCCGGGTAATTACACTGTAACGTTAATTGTGACTGATACTAATGGAAATAATAGCACCAGGAGCTTTATAGATTATATTAAAGTTTCTGATGTAACAGCTAATGCTAATTACACAGCCACCACGGCATGGGGTACAATACCTGATGCTATACCAGTTACGTATAATGAAATTCAGTTTACTGATAATTCCACAGGTACAAATTTATCCTGGTTGTGGGATTTCGGTGATGGAACTACCAGCATGGAACAAAATCCTAAACATACATACACCATTGCCGGTAATTATTTAGTAAGTTTAACAGTAACTAACTCTGCCGGGAGCAGTACATATGAGACCATTATTCAGGTCATGGACAACCCATTATTAGTAAACAGTAGTCTTGCCGGTGGATCTTATAACAAAACGCAAACTGTGACTTTAACTACTAATGACCCTACTGCAACCATCTATTATACCATTGACAATACCGATCCTACGACAAGCAGTACAAGAATACAGTACACAGGACCTGTGAATATAAATGCAACTACTACGTTGAAGTTCGTTGCTGTAGATGATGTGGGTACTGTTTCTCAGGTGCAAAGTGAAACTTATGTTATTGATACAGAAGCTCCTATAGTTAGTGTGATTGATCCGGTTGAAGGTGCCGTGGTTAAAGCCGATAATGTGATTCAGGTTATCTTTAATGAAGCTGTTAAGTCAGGTAGTATGTGGATAGACCTTAAAAACAGTAGTGGAACCTTAATATCTGCAACAACCAGTATCGATGGCAATGTTTTGACTATCACTCCGAAGAGTGTTTTAGGTAGTGGTGAGTACAGTTTGTGTTTGCATACTGGTTGTGTTGCTGATTTGGTTGGTAATAATTTAGCGGTATGTTCCAGCAGTTTTGTTGTGGATAATGTGGCTCCTACTGTGGTTACAGTTGACCCAGTTAATAATAAGGTTGTTAGTGGGGTTAATAGGGCGATTGTGATTACTTTTAGTGAGGCGATTAAGGCTGGTAGTGCGTTTAGTAGTATTAAAGTCACTAACCCGGATGGGGTGTTAGTTAAACCATTGTATAAGGTGATTAATGGTAAAACATTGACTTTAACGCGTAATGGGAATTACATTAATGGTCTAACTTACACCATTACCCTACCTACAGGTAGTATCACTGACACGGTAGGTAATGCGCTGTCTACTTTTACTAGTAAGTTCGCTGTGGATAACGCTAAACCCACCGTTACCAGTGTTAATCCCACCAACAACAAAATAATCAATATGGTTAATAAGGCGATTGTAATTACTTTCAGTGAAAATATCAAGGCGGGAAGTGCGTTTA
>ENA-UOOR01000182-UOOR01000182.1-fermentation-metagenome-genome-assembly--contig:-NODE-182-length-94748-cov-6.066848_pt1 | contig 94748 bp, 71 predicted proteins | sample MGYA00245780_ERZ724029 | MGnify/ENA primary metagenome ERZ724029 (study PRJEB28704, sample SAMN03018315) | fermentation metagenome | biome: anthropogenic terrestrial biome; feature: soil; material...
GCCGCCGCCGCCCCAGTCGCTGCCGTGGCCGCCGTCGGCGCGGATCGTGCCGGCGCCCGCGATGCGCGTGGCGCGCACGTAGACACTGCCGCCCGCGCCGCCGCCGTAGCCGCAGCACCAGCTCGCCTTGCCGTTGGCGCGCAGCTCACCCTCGAGCTCGAGGCTGCCGCCGCTGCCAAGCAGCACGCGCACGAGGCCGCCGCCGCGGGTGTTGCTGCCGTAGCCGCCGCTGCCGAGCTCGTGCGGCTCGAGGTACGAGTCGTACGTCTCGGCGCCGCTGCGGGCGCCCAGGCCTCCGTGCGGAGCGCCGCCGTAGGTGCCGAGGCTGCCCTTGAGCCCCGGCCGCAGGCCGAGGTGGCCGCGCTCACTGACGTCGATGCGGCTGCCCGCCGTGACGTGCACGCGCTCGACCGTCTCGATGGTCAGGCCGGCCGTGTCGCCGGTGAACTGCGTGAGCACGCCGCTCGACTCGACCCTCAGCTCGCGGGCCGCGAGCCGCTGCGCGGTGACCGTGCCGCCGACGATCGAGGCCGGGCCGGTGGCCGAGAGGCTGCGCACCGACAGGCTGCTCGAGTTGATGCGCACGTCCTCGGTCGCCTCGATGGTCTCGAGGTGGCCGGTCGCGTCGAGCACCTCGAAGTGGCGCACCGGGCTCCAGATGTTGGCGCCCTCGACCGAGCCGAACGCGCCGGTGACGGTGACCCGCTCGACCCCTTGCAGCTCGAGGTACGGGGCGTCGACCGAGCCCGAGATGCGGAAGCTGGTCGCGTCGCCGCTCGAGCGGTCACCTCCGAGCACCAGCACGTCGGCGACGCTGCTGACCTGGGCGCTGTTGCGCACCTCGAGGTTGTCGAAGATGAACAGGCCTCGGTAGGTGTCGTTGAGCGAGGCAACGGTGGTCGGATCGCCGTCCAGGGTGAAGGTGGTCGAGTTGTTGGCGAGCACCTTGAAGTAGGTGTCGTCGGTCAGCGTGCGCGTCTCGTTCTCGGCCACGTTCGGCTTGAGCAGCGCGCCGACGAAGCCCTCGGGATCGAGGGTGTGGCTGAAGTCCGAGAGCGTGTTCGCGCTCAGGCCGTTCACCGCGCCACCGGGCACCGAGTAGAGCGGAGTGCGCCCGTTGAGCCCGAAGTTGTCGACGATGAGATCGCCCCACTGCTGGGCCTGGGTCTTGACGAAGACCGTGCCCGCGCCGCCGTAGGCGTTGGCTTTGGTGCTGGCCCCGCCGCGCGCGTCGAGCGCGTTGTAGAGGCCCGCGCCCGCGAAGCCGCCGCTCAGGCCGTTGGGGTCGAGGTTGACGACCGCGATGCGCCCGCCGCCGCCGCCGCCCCAGTCGCTGCCGTGGCCGCCCTTCGCCTCGATGCGCCCGGCGCCCGACAGGGTCGCCGCCGAGAGGAAGACCGAGCCGCCGGCCGCGCCGCCGTAGCCGCAGCAGGTGCTGTTCGCGCCGTTGGCGAGGATGCGCCCGTCGATGACCGCCTGGCCGGTGGTCCCGAGGTCGATGCGCACGACGCCTCCGCCCTTCGACTGGTTGCCGTAGCCGCCCGAGCCCGGCTTCGAGGGGTTCAGGTAGCTGTCGTAGACCGCGCTCGCGCCGTTGCCGCCCATGCCGCCGTGGCTGCCGCCGGCGTAGCTGCCGGTGAAGCCGGAGACGCCCGAGTACGGGCCGGTCAGGCCCTTGCCGCTCACGTCGATCTTGCTGTCGGCCGCCACGCTGAAGAACGACGAGATGCTCAGCTCCATGAAGCTGCCCGCGCTGTGGGTGAGCGTCGCCCCGCCGCGCAGCACCAGGCACTGGAAGCGGTGAGCGCCGTCGATGGTCACCGTGATCGGAGCGTCGATGACCAGGCAGGCGTCCTCGTAGGTGGTGTCGGACGGATCGATGGTGGTCGGGGCGACGATCGTGTTGGACACGGTGTAGTTGAAGCCCGAGGCCATCGTCGCGGTGTCGCCCAGGTCGTTGGTGACCGAGACGTCGACGAGGCCCGGCTCGTCGGCCGTGGGCGTCTTGCAGGTGAGCCGGGTCGCCGACAGCACCGAGACCGCGCTGCAGGCGCGCCCGCCGAAGCTGACCGAGGTCGCCGGCCCGAAGCCCGAGCCGCGCAGCTCGACCGGGGTCGCCCCCGACTGGCTGCCGTAGTTCGGAGTGATGCTGACCAGCGTCAGCGTGCGGCGCAGCGGATCGGTGCCGTGGTCGACCTCCCAGCCATCGCTCAGGCCGTCGCCGTCGGTGTCCGGGTTGCGCGGATCGGTCTCGCCCGGGTCGACCCGGCCGTTGGCGTTCTTGTCCTCCTCGCCGTCGAGCAGGCCGTCAGCGTCGATGTCCGGGTTGAGCGGGTTGACGTCCTCGCGGTCGCCCACCCCGTCGCCGTCGGTGTCGCGCTTGAGCGGATCGGTGATGAAGCCGTCGCTGCCCCGCTCGAGCTCCTCGATGTCCGAGAGCCCGTCGTTGTCGTCGTCGGGGTCGACATCGTCGGTCAGCCCGTCGTTGTCGGTGTCGCGCGAGGCGGTCGGGTCGAGCGGGGCCGCATCCTGGCCGTCCGTGTCGGCCAGCCGCGGGTCGGTCTCGCCCGGGTCGACCCGGCCGTTGAGGTTGCGGTCCTCGTAGCCATCGCTCAGCCCGTCGCCATCGGTGTCCCACTTGCGCGGATCGGTCTCGTCGGCGTCGACGATGCCGTTGCGGTTGCGGTCCTCCTGGCCATCGAGCAGGCCGTCGTCGTCGGCGTCCGGATCGTACGGCTCGGGGTCGACGCCGTTGGGCAGGCCGTCGCCGTCGAAGTCGCCGCTCGGGTTGGTGTCGGCGACCAGCGGGTCGGGGTCGGCGCCGTCGAGGATGCCGTCGCCGTCGGTGTCGCGGTTGGTCGGGTCGGTCTCGCCCGGGTCGCGCCGGCCGTTGAGGTTGGCGTCCTCGACGCCGTCGGCCAGGCCGTCATGGTCGCTGTCGACGACGAGCGGGTCGGTCTCGCCCGGGTCGACCTTGCCGTTGTGGTTGCGGTCCTCGAGACCGTCGAGCAGCCCGTCGCCGTCGGTGTCCGGGTTGTTCGGGTTCGGGTCGAAGGCGTCGGGCAGGCCGTCGCCGTCGGAGTCGACCACCGTGCCGGGGATGCTCGCGTCGAGCGGGGCGGGGTCGACGCCATCGCGCACCCCGTCGCCGTCGGTGTCGGAGTTGAGCGGGTCGGTCTCGCCCGGGTCGACGACGCCGTTGCGGTTGCGGTCCTCGTCGCCGTCGATGAGGCCGTCGGCATCCGAGTCGGGCTTGCGCGGGTCGGTCTCGCCCGGGTCGACGACGCCGTTGGCGTTGCGATCCTCCTGGCCGTCGAGCAGGCCGTCGCCGTCGGTGTCCGGGTTGCCCGGGTTCGGGTCGATGGCGTCGGGCAGGCCGTCGCTGTCCGAGTCGTCCGGGTCGTACGGAGGCATCGTCGGGTCGAGCGGGTAGGCGTCGACCCCGTCGAGCAGGCCGTCGCCGTCGGTGTCGGGGTTGAGCGGGTCGGTCTCTTCGGCATCGACGAGGCCGTTGCGGTTGCGGTCCTCGACGCCGTCGGGAAGCCCGTCGCCGTCGGTATCGGCGCGGCGCGGGTCGGTCTCGTTCGGGTCGACGAAGCCGTCGCCGTCCGCATCCTCCATGCCGTCGAGCAGGCCGTCGCCGTCGGTGTCCGGGTCGTTCGGGTTGGGGTCGATGGCGTCGGGCAGGCCGTCGCCGTCGCTGTCGCCGAGCACCGGGCCGGGACGGAAGCGATCGGTCGGGTACGGGTCGACCCCGTCGAGCAGGCCGTCGCCGTCGGTGTCGGCCAGGTCGCAGCGGGTGCCGAGCGCGACCTCGTCGCGGTTGAGCAGGCCGTCGCCGTCCGGGTCGAGGCCGGCGTCGTTGCGCAGCGGGTCACAGCCCGCGCGCACCTCGTCGCCGTCGTCAAGCCCGTCGCCGTCGGTGTCGCGGCGGTTCGGCTCGGTGCCAAGCACCACCTCCTGGCCGTCGGTGAGCCCGTCGCCGTCGGTGTCGCGCAGCAGCGGGTTGGCGCCGTAGGCCGCCTCGAGGCCGTCGAGCAGGCCGTCGCCGTCGGTGTCGGGCTTGGTCGGATCGGTCTCGCCCGGGTCGCGCCGGCCGTTGGCGTTCGCGTCCTCCTGGCCGTCGGAGAGCCCGTCGCCGTCGGTGTCCGGGTTGAGCGGATCGGTCTTGCCCTGGGCCTCGAGGCCGTCGACCAGACCGTCGCCGTCGGTGTCGGCGTTGAGCGGGTCGGTCTCGCCGGGGTCGACGATGCCGTTGCCGTTGCGGTCTTCCTGGCCGTCGAGCAGGCCGTCGTTGTCGTCGTCCGGGTTGTCCGGATCGGGGTCGAGCGAGTTGGGGATGCCGTCGCCGTCGCGATCGCCGACCGAGGCGCCCGGGGTAAAGACGGTCGGGTCCGGGTCGACGCTGTCGAGCAGGCCGTCGCCGTCGGTGTCGCGCTTGAGGGGATCGGTGACAAAGCCGTCGGCGCCGGGGATGCGCTCCTCGCCGTCGGACAGGCCGTCGCCGTCGGTGTCGAAGCGCGCCGGGTTCGTCTCGCCCTCGTCGACCACGCCGTTGCGGTTGGCGTCCTCCTGGCCGTCGAGCAGGCCGTCGCCGTCGGCGTCCGGATCGTCGGGGAAGGCGTCGAGCGCGTCGGGCACCCCGTCGCCGTCGCGGTCAGGCTCGCCCGGAGGGTTGGACACGGTCGGATCGGAGTCGACGCTGTCGAGGATGCCGTCGCCGTCGGTGTCCGGGTCGAGCGGATCGGTGACGAAGCCGTCCTCGCCGGGCACGCGCTCCTCGCCGTCGGTCAGGCCGTCGCCGTCGGTGTCCGGGTTGCGCGGGTCGGTCTCGCCCGGGTCGACCACACCGTTGCCGTTGGCGTCTTCGATGCCATCGAGCAGGCCGTCGCCGTCGGTGTCCGGGTTGCTCGGGTCGGGGTCGATCTCGTCGGCCAGGCCGTCGCCGTCAGCGTCGCCCTCGCTGCCGTCGGGCACGAGCGGGTTCGGGTCGACCCCGTCCTTGAGGCCGTCGCCATCGGTGTCCGGGTTGTTCGGATCGGTGCCATTGGCGATCTCGTCGGCGTTGGAGAGGCCGTCGCCGTCGGAGTCGGCCGAGGCGTCGGGCTCGAGCGGGTTGGTGCCGGCCTGGTGCTCGGCGCCATCGTTGATGCCGTCGCCATCCGAGTCGGGGTTGGTCGGGTCGGTGCCAAGCCGAGCCTCCTCGCCGTCGCTCAGCCCGTCGCCGTCGGTGTCGGGGTTGAGCGGGTCGGAGCCGAGGGCGGCCTCCTCGGAGTCGGAGAGCCCGTCGCCGTCGCTGCCGGCCGAGAGCGGATCGGTGCCCGCCATTACCTCGTCGTAGTCGGAGATGCCGTCGAAGTCGGTGTCGCCGTTCTTCGGGTCGGTGCCGAGCGCCTTCTCCTCGTAGTCGCTCAGGCCGTCGCCGTCGGTGTCGGCGGCGTTCGGATTGGTGCCCGCGGCGACCTCCTCCCCGTCGCTCAGGCCGTCGCCGTCAGAGTCGGCGACGAGCGGGTTGGTGCCGCGGGCGACCTCGTCGCCGTCGCTCAGCCCGTCGCCATCGGTGTCGGCGACCAGCGGGTTGGTGCCGCGGGCGACCTCGTCGCCGTCGTTCAGCCCGTCGCCATCGGTGTCGGCGACCAGCGGGTTGGTGCCGCGAGCCACCTCGTCGCCGTCGCTCAGGCCGTCGTTGTCAGTGTCGGGCCGGCGGGGGTTGGTGCCGTATTCAGCCTCCTCGCGGTCGTTCAGGCCGTCGGCGTCGCCGTCGGCGGCGAGCGGATCCGTCCCGTTGGCGATCTCCGCGCCGTCGAAGACGCCGTCGCCATCGGTGTCCGGGTTCATCGGGTCGGTGCCGCGCACCTGTTCGTCGCGATCGTTGAGCCCGTCGCCGTCGGTGTCCGGGTTGCGCGGGTTGGTGCCGTTGGCGACCTCCTCGCCGTCCTCGACGCCGTCGTCGTCGGTGTCGGGGTCGGTCGGGTCGGTGCGGTTTGCGACCTCGTCGCCGTCATTGAGGCCGTCGCTGTCGGTGTCCACGAGGTTCGGGTTGCTGCCGCGCGCCTCCTCCTCGGCGTCGGTCAGCCCGTCGCCGTCGCTGTCGACGCCGTCCTTGAGCTCCTGCCAGTCGGTCAGCCCGTCGCCGTCGCTGTCCTGGCGCAAGGGGTTGGTGCCAAGGTCGCGCTCCTCGCCGTCGGTCAGGCCGTCGCCGTCGGTGTCGCGGTTGAGCGGATCGGTCCCGGCGGCGACCTCGTCGGCGTCGCTGACCCCGTCGCTGTCGCTGTCGGCCTTGAGCGGATCCGTCCCCAGCGCGACCTCCTGGCCGTCGGTGAGGCCATCGGCGTCGGTGTCCGGATTCAAGGGGTCGGTGCCGTGCGAGGGCTCCGCGCCGTCGCTCAGGCCGTCGGCGTCGGTGTCGGCGCTGAGGGGATCGGTCCCGTCACGCTGCTCGTCGCCGTCGCGCACGCCGTCGCCGTCCGAGTCCGGCTCGAGCGGATTCGTGCCCGCCTCGAGCTCGTCCGCATCCGAAACGCCGTCGTTGTCGGTGTCGGGCTTGAGCGGATCGAGCCCCTGGGCGACCTCCTGGCCGTCTTTGAGCCCGTCGCCGTCGGTGTCGGGGTTGGCTGGATCGGTGCCGAGTTTGGCCTCGTCCGGATCGAGAAGGCCGTCCCCGTCCGAGTCGGTCGGTTCGTTGGTGCCCGAATCGAGCACCGTCCCTGCGTCGGGATTCTTGTCGACGGCGACCTCGTCGTTCGAGCATGCCGCCATCAACAGCACTAATCCGAGCAATGCTGCGCGACTACTTCCCATGACTACCCTCGCTTGCTGGCTTTTGCGCGTGTTGACAGCGTTTACGCGCCCTTCGCCAACTCGTCAACGGAGCCGTCCGACGCCCCATCTGCCCTGAAGCTACCCTCGGTATTTCCTCCGCATTGACAGGCGCTTGGAGCAACCCCAAGCCTGGTCGGCCGTCCTCCTGGCGGGCGAGCGCAGTTCCGGCGGCATCGAAGTGTTCCAGGAACACTGAACCGAGCTGGTCGCACAGTTGGCACGAGGCTGCGCAGCACGATTGGTGCGGATGGCAGCGCGCGCCGCGTTCGGCGAGCTTCATCGGCCGACTTCGTGCGCGCGCGCGCGTGCCAACGGAGGCTGGACCTCAGCTCCAACATGCCTGCGGCACCGCGCGCTGCGCTCGCTTGTCGCAGATGCTCACCGACTCCGATTGACGAATGGCCGACCTCGGTACCGCCGGAACCCCGGCGATCTCGTAGAGCGTCTGGCCGCCGCGCTGCACGAGAGCGAGCAGCAGGTGCAGGGGGTCCACGAGGTGCTCTCGCGGTCCTAGGGCGCGGAGGCCCGGCCGTAAGCCCGACCCGATACACCATCGAGAATCCAAGCCGTCAGCCCGCTGGATCTGCGAGGTGCCCTCGCCCTCGACCGCCCGGCTCGATCGCGACCGCAAGCTGCCCATCTACGCCCGCACCGGGGTCGGCTACGCCTGGCTGCTCGACCCCGAGACGCGAACGCTCGAGGTGTTTCGCCGCGCAGGCGCCGGGGGGGATCGAGCCGATCCGCACGCCTCGGCTGCGCGGGTGCGAGCCGAGCCCTTCGAGACGGTCGAGCTCGACCTGGCGCGGCTCTGGCCCTGATGGAACCTGCGTGCGATGCGCGCGGCCCGCGCCGGGTCTGTTGCCACGCGGCAACGGATCGGATTCAGACCGCCGGAGGTCTCGGCAGGTCCGCGGTGAGGGCGGGCTGAAGGCGAAAGGTGCGGCTGCGATGACCCCGAAGCGCTTCCGCTTGGTTTGCGCGGCCTACTTCGACGCCGGCGCCATCTTCTCGACCTTCTCGGCGAGGTGGCGCGCGCGGCGCTTGAGGGCGGCGATCTTCTTGCCGACCTCCTTGTAGTCGCTCTTGCTGGCGAAGCCCATCGCGCGCATCAGGTCCTCCTGCGCCTTGTCGATGGCCTCGCGGCTCTTTTGGACCGCGCCGACCGCCTTGGCCACCGTGGCGGCGCGCTTCTCGTCAGCGAGGACGCGCTCGACGGCCTTGCCCACCGCCTCCAGCGCTCGCCCTCTCATTCCCTTGGCCATGGCCTCTCCCTGTGCTGAGCCCGCGGAAGGTCGCGTGTCTAGATGAACTTCGTCGGCACCTTGCCCAGCAGGCGCCAGAAGAGATCCTTGAACTGGGCGCGCTCGATGATCGGCTGCAGGTCGCCCGCGAACTGGATCTTGCGCTGCAGCAGCGCCTCGATGGGGTCGAGCTCGCTGCTCACCAGCTTCTTCCAGGTCTGGTACCCGGCCCTGGCGACGTAGGCCGGCTCGATCTCCTCAATCTCGTCGAGGTCCTCGAGCATCCGAAACTCGAGCACCTTCCCATCCCGCGTTCGCGCGTAGACCACGAACGGCTCGTCCAGCGGCGGCTCGGGCAGGATCGCCGCGGCGAGGTCGCCCTGCAAGCCTCGGCCGGCGACCGCGCTCTGCGGATCCGCGTGGATCGCCGCGATCAGGGCCTCGCACCACTCCTTGGAGGGGAAGACATGCATGTGAGGACCAACCTGTGGTTAGGTGCCGCCCCAGAAGCGCTTGATCGAGGAGAAGAGGCCGCCTCGCGACTGCTCCGCGGCTCCGCCGCGCGCGGCCTGCTCGGCCTCGCGCTTGCGCGCCTCTTCCTGCAGCGCCTGCCTGAGCATCGCCGGCGTGTCGCGCGTCGCCAGCTCTATCTTCTTGGGGCCATTCGGCAGATCGACGACCACCTGCAGCAGGCACTCCTCGTCGAGCCGGAAGTCGATCTTGCGGCCCGCCGCCGCGGCCGGAACGCGCAGGCTGCCCAGATACTCGTTGTCGACGATCTGCTCGGCGTCGCCCTGGAAGATGTCCATCTCGATGCGCTCGGCCCCCGGCTCCTTGGGTTGCGGAAGCCGGAAGCTCTTGACCATCGGGATGCTCGAGTTCTTGTCGATGATCTTGCGAAAGCGCCCGTTGGCCAGGCCGATGCCTATCGGCATCGAGAGCACGTCGATGAGGGTGACCGAGTCGATCTGCCCGAGCGAGTCGCCCAGCAGCGAGGCGCCCAGCGCCACGCACTCGTCGGCGTGTACGCCCTTGCGTGGCGCCTTGCCGAAGTGGGCCTGGATCTGCTGCTGCACCAGCGGCATGCGGCTCTGGCCGCCGACGAGGATCACCTCGTTGATGTCCTGCGGCCCCAGGTCCCTTTGCGCGAGGACCTCGTCGCAGATCTGGAAGGTGCGCGCGACGAGGTCGGCGGTCAGCTCGTTGAGCTTCTCGCGGGTGAGCGGGATGCGCAGATCGACCGGCTTGCCCTTGCGCTCGTCGATGTACGGCAGCTCGATGAGGACGTTGGGGATGAGCGTCAGGTCGATCTTGGCGGCCTCGGCGGCGCCCTTGATGCGCTGCATCGCCACCGGCTTCTCGGTCAGGTCGATCTTGTGCTCGCGCTGGAACTCGGCGAGCACGTAGTCGATGACCCGGTTGTCGAAGTCCACGCCGCCGAGGAAGGTGTCGCCGCCGGTGGCGATGACCTCGAAGACGTTGGAGTTGACCTGCAGGACGCTGACGTCGAAGGTGCCGCCGCCCAGGTCGAAGACGAGGATCTTCTGGTCGAACGAGCGGTTGAAGCCGTAGGCGAGCGCCGCGGCGGTCGGCTCGTTGACGATGCGCCGCACGTTGAACCCGGCGAGCGTGCCGGCCTGTTTGACCGCCTGGCGCTGGTTGTCGTTGTAGTGGGCCGGGACGCTGATGACCGCGTCGGTGACCGGGCCGCCCAAGAACTGCTCGGCGATGGTCTTGATGTGGGCGAGCACGAAGCTGGAGACCTGCGGCAGCGAGTAGAGCTTGCCGCCGAGCATCACCGCGGCCTCGCCCTCGGTCCCCTCGACGATCTCGTAGGAGTAGTAGTTGCGCAGCGCCTGGACGACCTTCGACTCGAACTTGCGACCGATGAGCCGCTTGGCGCCGTAGATGGTGTCCTTGGGGCTGGTGACCATCTGGTCCTTGGCCACCGCGCCGACCACCAGCTCGCCCTTGGTCGACAGGCCCACCACCGAAGGCAGGATGAGGTTGCCTCGATCGGTAGGCACGACCTTGGGGATGCGGTTGCGCACGTGCGCGACGCAGGTGTTGGTCGTTCCCAGGTCGATGCCGATGACTCGCGGCTTGTCTGCCATGCCTAACCGTGTGTGGTGACGGACGTTTCCTAGCATGGAAACGGAGGTGCGCCAAGGAATGCCGCACACTGTAGGACACTTGGGGCCGGCGGGCCGAGCCGGGAGCTCGAGGCGACTGCTCCGCCGCCCTCGCGCGGGGGCTCGGGGCCTCGAATGGCAGGTTGGCGACAGGCCGGGCGGCCGGAAACGTCGTGGAGGAGGCTGGGGTGCGGCGTTCGATCGTGCGGATCTCGGGGGCTCTGTTTTGTGTATGAGTGCCGCTCGCGTGGTTTGAGGTATCCGCTCGCGTGCTTGAGGCATCCGCGCGTGCGGTTGAGCCATTCGCTCGCGCGGTTGACGCGCCCGCTCGCGCGGTTGAGCCATCCGCTCGCGTGGTTGAGGCGCCCGCTCGCGTGGTTGAGGCGCCCGCTCGCGCGGTTGAGCCATCCGCTCGCGCGGTTGAGCCATCCGCTCGCGCGGTTGAGCCGTCCGCTCGCGTGGTTGAGCCGTCCGCTCGCGTGGTTGAGCCGTCCGCGCGCGTGCGCGTGCGTCTCGCGCCGAACAGTTGCAGACTGCGACCTCTTCCCTGATTAGGGGCGGCCTATGCCATCGAACCAAGAGGCTTTCTTCAAGCTCGCACTTGCCGGCGTGCTCGCGCTCACTGCCTGCCGCTCGGCACCGCAGCCCGCGCCGCAGCGGCCGCTCGCCGACGACCCGGCCTCGGCCGTCGCCGCCGACCCCTGGGAGCTGCTCTTGAGCGGTCGGCTCGATGACGCGCGACAGACCTTCCACGACGCCGGGCCCGAGGGGATCGAGGGGCGGCTGGCTCTCGCGCGAATCAGGCGCGATCTCGGGGAGGCGGAAGCGCTCCTCGCGGGGGTTGCGGCCCACGCCTCCGACACGCTCGTGCTCGAGGCCGGGACCACCGCGATGGAGCTGGGGCTGCGTACGGCTCCCGCCCTGGCCGTGGCGCGGCGCGCGTGCGCCCTCGCCTCTAAGCCGGCGCTCGCGGCGCGCGCCGGGACAGTCTGCGCCAAGCTCGCGCTCACCGAGCACGCCGCGGGGACCAACCTCTGCGCGGCCGGCTGCCAGGACGAGCACCGCTTGCCCCTGCTCTTCGCTGCAAACAGCCCGGTCGTCGAGATCTCGGTGAACGAACACGATCCCTTGCTCTTCATCGTCGACACCGGCGCCTCGACGTCGCTGCTGACCAGGAGCGCGGCGGCCGCGCTCGGAGTCGAAGCGGTGGCGGGCACCCGCCACGAGGTCCACGGCTCCACCGGCACCTTTCCGACCGAGCATGCGCTCGTCGAGATGGCGCTCGGCGGCCTGCGTCTGTCGAACGTCGACGTGGTGCTCCTCGAGCTGCCGTACGGCTCGATCGCGGGGATCTTGAGCCCGCACACGAGCCTGCCGGGGCTCGCTGTGACCTTCGACTTCCCGGCCGCCGGGCTGCGTGTGGCGCCGAAGGCACCCTCCGCCGGAGACGATGTCGCCTTGCCGCTCGCCTTCTGCGACGGCAATCCGCTCGTCTTCGTCGAGGCCGAAGGCCGGCCCACGCGGCCGTTCCTCGTGGACACCGGCGCCTCGGCGACGCGCTTTCATGAGCGCTACGACGAGCTCGGCGCGCCGCTGCCCCGCAAGGCGGAGACGCTCTCGATGGGCGCGGGCGGCGGGAAGCGCACCTCCTGGCGCACTGACGCGCGGTTCGCTGCACGGCTAGGCGACCTCTCCTTCACCCTGACCAACCCCACCATCGTCGCGTCCGGCGGCGAAGCCGAGCGCTTCGATCGCTTCGGGCTGCTCGGAATGGACTTCATGTTCGGCCGGCGAATCACGATCGATCCGATGGCCGGCAGGCTGCTCATCTCCCGGGAAGCGACCCTCTCGCCCTGGAAGCCCGGCGCAAGCGCCCGGTTCGCCATCCGCGGCAGCGCCCTGCCGTCGCCTTTCACGTACGAGGAGACCGTCAGCGAGCAACGCGACGGGTGGGTGCAGATCGCCGCCCGGCTTGCCTCTGCGCAAGCGGACACCCGGTTCGAATTCCTGATGCCCGACGGCTGGGCGAGCCGCGGCACCTGGCTCGTCACCCGGCCCGTGGCCTCGGCCTGGCGCGAGGAGCAGGGCCGGCGCGAAGAGCTCGATCGCAAAGCGGCCATCGGGCTGCTCGCCAAGGCGTTCGTCCCCTTCAAGTCCCTGCCCGGAGAAGCGCGCCTCGAAGTCCTCCGCGCCAGGCTCGACGGCCGGAGCCTGTCCTGCACCGAGACCACCCTGCCGGCTCAAGGCCCGGCCGGCGAGGCCGCCCTCTCGCTGGTCGAGTGCCCCAGCGAGCCTTGGCGCACCGCACGCCTACGTTTGACCTCGGGCGGCACCCAGGTCTGGGAGCTGGTGCGCGAAGGCTTCGACGACGGACGCGAAGCTCGCTGAAGCCAAGAGCCCGAGCCGGCGAGCCGCGCGCTCGCGCTGGCCTCCTTCGATCGTAGCTACCTCACGCTTGGCAGGTTCCCGATGGCAAGACCAATTCCCCAGATCCAATCGCGCTCCCGCCGCCACCAGCTCCCCTTCACCCGGATGCTCGTCACGCTCGCCACTGCGATCGCCGTGGCTCTTCCCTCCACTCGCGCGAGCGCCACCGAGTCGGTCGCAGAACGGGTTCTCGACTGCGAGCTGTGCCCGCCGTCGCAAAAGCGCGAACAACAAAACGGGCAGCGACCTCAGGCTCCGGCGCTGGGCGCGACCCTGAATCGGCAGGGCTTCCCGCTCGAATGCGAGACAAACGTCGGGTTCGCCAAAAGCGTCGGCCAGATCTATGTCGACGCGGCCTTGGTGGCCCTGATGCTCGTTCCTCATCCAGGCTTTCAGTGGCGCCCGGACTCGCGGAGGCCGTTTCGGGCAACGCTCTCCTGGCCCTGGTCCCTACCCGTTGGGCCAGTGACCTCGAGCGCTCGGCACCTGTGCCGCATCGATGAATACAGGAGCCACCGCATCGTGCTCGAGCCCGGCCTGGTCCTCGGCACTCCTCCCGTGCTCTTCGTCAGGCCCGGGTATCGCTTCTTGTGGCACCCCGCCGATTCGTTGATCGGAATCGGCGCGGGAATCGGGTCGACGTGGGAGCTGACCGGTGGCCTTGGCGTCCGCGGATCGGCGAGCCCCGAGTTCCTCCTCCAACTTGGAAAGTGCTGCGGTTTCGGGTTCGCCCTTCTCTCCGTTCGGCTCGATTACTTCTTCGCCGCCACGGAACGAACGGTCGTGACGACCAACCTCGGCATCACGCTCTGGTGAGCTCGCCTGGCGCCACGCCGCCGCCGCGCATTGCGCGGGGTTGGGCCGTGGCCATCCTGGTCGATCCGGGAGCCGAAGAGCTGAGTGGCCGCAGGCCCCGATTCGGGCCGTCTGGCCCGATACGCTTCCCACCCAGGTTCCCGGGCCTGAGCGACGGCCCGCGCCTACCTTCGCTCCGCGCGTGGGACCGGCGCCTGCGCCAGCGTCGCCTCCCCGCGCGCGCCGAGCCCCAGGCGCTTGCCGTTCCGTGGCTCGAGGTAGCCCTTCGCCCACATCGCCAACACGTCGGCGACGAGCTCGTCGTACTCCGCGCTCGAGCAGGCGCCCCAATGCTTCAGCCGGGGCAGCTCCTCGGGCGTGTCGTCGCGAGCCGTGCCTCCGCGCAGGATGTTGGCGAGGGTCGAAGGAGCAAAGCGCCCGGGGTGCTCGCCGACGAGCACGAGGATCGCGAGCCCGCGAGCGCGGGCGACCGGGCGGCCCTCGAGCTCTTCCCGCGAATAGCGCCGCTTCGGCGAGCTCCAAAAGCTCCCCTCTTCGACTGCCTCCGTTGAAAGCGGCTCGGGTCGGCGGACCTCGGTCTGCGGCGCCTTCTCGATGAGTCCCGCGCACGCCCGCCGTATCTCGCGGATCGGCAGGTGCGAGAGCGCGCCGTACGCGGGAAGGCTGCGCCACGCCTCCGGCACTCGCAGCGAGTCGCTGCCGCCAAGAAAGCGGGCGAGCGCGGTCCGGGTGAGCGGGCCATGGCGCAGCAGCTCCGGACGGTTCGCCTCGAAGAGCCGCGCGACCTCGGCCCGGATGAAGTCTCCGACGTCCGGCGCGGCGCGCGCCGCTGTGTCCCGGGCGCGGCCTGCCCGCCCGTGTTCCTCTTGGCCCGCGAGCGGAGAGCGGCACCAGGAGCAGCTTCCGCAGCGGTGCCCGGGCGCGAGCACCTCGCCGAAGTAGCGCAGGATGACGGCCCGCCGGCATCCAGCGCCCTCGGCGTAGTCGGTCATCGCCTTCAGGCGCCGGTAGTCCTCGCCACGGCGGGCGAACAACCGGTCGAGATTGATCCACGGCTGCGCCACATCGCCGGAGCAGCGGTGGTAATCGCCGCGCTCGCCCCGGCGCACGAGCCCCTGCTCTTCGAGCGCCAGGAGAGCGACGTTCTGCTGCACCGCGGAGAGCCCGGCGAGGCTCGCCGACAGGCGCAGCGCCTCCTCGGCGACGCCCTCGGGCCGGATGAGCTCGAACAGCTCGGCGACCTGGTCGCGCGTCGGGTAGCGGTTGCGGATGAAGTACTTGCCGAGCGCGCTGTCGCGCTTGCCGTAGAGCAGCACACAGCGCGAGGCCAGCCCGTCGCGCCCGGCACGGCCTATCTCCTGGTAATAGGCCTCGAGCGACGAGGGCATCTGGTAGTGGACCACCGCGCGCACGTCGGGCTTGTCGATGCCCATCCCGAAGGCGACGGTGGCGACCGCTATCGGCCGGCGGCCCGCGAGCCAGGCCTCCTGGGCCTGCCGGCGCTGCTCCGGGGTCATCCCCGCGTGATAGGCGGCAGCGCCGAAGCCCTGCGCACAGAGAAAGCCGGCGACCTCCTCGGCATCCTTGCGCCGCCCGACGTAGACGATGCGCGAGCCCTCGTCCGGAAGCTCGCGCAGCACGCGGACGAGTCGCTCGAGCTTCTCGCGGCCGCCGCTCGGCTCGACCTCAAGGAAGAGGTTCGGCCGGTCGAACGGCGCGACGTGGACGAGCGGGTCGCGCAGGCCGAGCCGCGCGACGACGTCGCGGCGGGTGCGCGGGGTGGCGGTCGCCGTCAGCGCGAGCACCGGGCTGGGGCGCAGCGAAGCGGCGACCTCGGCGAGCCCGAGGAACGAGGGCCGGAAGTCGTGGCCCCACTGGCTGATGCAGTGCGCCTCGTCGATGACGAGCAGCCGCGGCGCGAGCTCCTGCATCAGCGCGCGAAACGCCGGCTGCTCGAGCCTCTCGGGCGCGACGTAGAGCAGCGCCGCCTCGCCGCGCCGCAGGCGCCCGAGCGCCCAGGAGGCCTCGGCCGGGGTCTGGTTCGAGTTGAGGGCGACGGCGCGCGCGCCGCTGCGGCGGTTGAAGGCGTCGACTTGATCCTTCATCAAGGCGATGAGCGGCGAGACGACCAGGGTGAGCCCGCCGAGCGCGAGCGCGGGCAACTGGTAGACCAGCGACTTGCCGCCGCCGGTGGGCAGGACACCGAGGACATCACGGCCGGCGAGCACCGCCTCGATGAGCGTGCGCTGCCCGGGCCGGAAGGTCGGGAAACCGAAGCGCTCCAAGAGGAGGCGCTCGAGACTGTCGCTCTCTATCCGCATCGCCAGGCCCTGTAACACGGGAAGCGCGGGAGCCTATCGAGAAGGTTCGGCCCGGAGGCGCGGCGGTCGAGCTCGCGCTTTTCGGCTCGGCCCGCCGCCTCAGCCGGATGGCGAGGGGCTTCTCGAGCGGAGCTGGCGAGTCATCGAGGGCGCCCCGCCGGTCGCCCGCATCCCGGTCGGGGCTCTTCATCGCCGGGCTCGCGGCGCAGCATCCCCCGGATTCGTTGGTGAGACGGGCAAAACCCGCTCCAAGCCGTTTGAAAAGTGCCTTCAGACAACCGCCGTAGATGTGAAACGCGTCCCGCGGACTTACGGCGGTACCGCCGTAGATGTGAAACGCGTCCCGCGGACTTACGGCGGTCGCTTGAACGCACATTCTGACCGGCAAGGCCCGCACAGAGCGACGCTGCCGACAGGCCGCACGGCCGGGCGAGCTGCTGTTCGCCCCGACCGTCTCCCCTACCCTTTTGCCCTACCGCTTGCCGGAGGTGAGCGCCGGCACCGGGACCGCCGCCGGCAGCGCCTGGGCGGGCGGCGCGACCTCTATCTGCACCCGGTCGTAGCTCGCGTCGTCGCCGCTGGCGAGCTCCTCGACGAAGCGCGAGACCCGAAGCAGCGTCCGCTCGTCGTCTCGCGAGGAGTGCGTCATCGGGTAGGTGAGCCACAGCTCGTCGCGGGCGCGGGTCGCCGCGACGTAGAAGAGCCGGCGCTCCTCCTCCTCTTCGTCCGGGTGGCGCAGCGCCGCGGCGAGCGGGAAGCGCCCGTCGGCGAGCCAGGCGACGAAGATCGCCCGCCACTCGAGCCCCTTTGACTGATGGACCGAGGAGAGCGTGACGTACTCGTCGGGCTCGGCGCCCTCGACCACGTCCTCGGCCTGGAACTCGGCGAGCAGCGTCACCTCCGACAGGAACTCGTGCACCGTCTGGAAGCCGCCCGCGTACTCGGCCATCTGGCGGATGTCGTCGGCGCGCACCTCGCCGTTGAGGTACTCGGCCCGCAGGTAGTCCTCGTAGCCGCCCTCGAGCACCTTCAGGATCATCTCGCCCGGCGCGCCCTGGTACTTCGGCTGCGCGATCTCGAGCAGGGTCTCGGCGGCCCGCCCGTAGCCCGCGTGCGCCTTCTTCGGCAGCTCGAGCAGCACCTCGGGCCGCTCGAGCGCCTGCAGCGGGCTCGTCGTCTCGCCGAGGCGCACCAGCGCGGTCCAGACGTCGTCGGCGATGCCGCCGCCGATGCCCGGGTAGAGCTTGAGCACGCGCTTGAGCGCCAGCTCGTCCATGGGGTTGTGGACGAACTTGAGGTAGGCGAGCACGTCCTTGATGTGCGCCTGCTCGAGGAAGCGCACGCCGCTGCGCACGATGAACGGGATGCCGCGGCGCGACAGCTCGAGCTGGATCTCCATCGAGTGGTGGTGGGCGCGATAGAGCACCGCCTGCTCCTTGAGCGGGATGCCCTCGTCGCGCAGCTCGAGGATGCGTTGCGCGATGAACTCGGCCTGCTGGAAGACGTCGCGCAGCGGCACCAGCGCCGGGCGCGGGCCGCTCGGCCGGCGCGAGAAGAGCTCCTTCTGGAACTGACGGCGGTTGTTGGCGATCGACTCGTTGGCGAGCGCGAGGATCTCCGGGGTCGAGCGGTAGTTCTCGGTCAGCCGGTAGACCCCGCAGCCCGGGTAGCGCGCGGGGAACTCGATGATGTTGGTGAAGTCGGCGCCGCGGAAGCTGTAGATCGACTGGGCGTCGTCGCCGACGACGGTCAGGTTGCGGTGCCCGGCGGCGAGCAGGTCCACGATGTCGCCCTGCAGGCGGTTGGTGTCCTGGTACTCGTCGACGAGGATGGCCCGGAAGCGCTCCTGCAGCCGGGTGCGCACCTCGGGCCGCTCGCTGAGCAGCAGCTTCCAGCACAAGAGCAGGTCGTCGAAGTCCATCACCTGCATCTGCTGTTTGCGCTCGGCGTAGCGGTTGGCGACCTTGGCGATCTTCTCGCTCAGGGCGACGAACTGCGGGCGCTTGTCGGCGACCACCTCCTCGAAGCTGCGCTCGGTGTTCACCGCGGTCGAGACGATGTCGACCATCACCTCGGCCTTCGGGAAGCGGCGCGGGCCGGCCGACAGGCCGAGATCGGCGACGCAGGCGCTCATCAAGTCGCGCGCGTCCTCGCGGTCGATGAGGGTGAAGCTCTCGCCGTAGCCGAGCGCCGAGGCGTGCTCGCGCAGGATGGCGAAAGCGACGTGGTGGAAGGTGCCACCGGCGATGCGCCGCACGTCGGCGAGGGTGCCGCACAGCTCGGCCACCCGCTTGAGCATCTCGCGGGCGGCCTTGTTGGTGAAGGTGAGCAGCAGGATCGCCTCGGGCGGCGTGCCGGTCTCGAGCAGGCGCGCGACCCGATAGGTGAGGGTCCGGGTCTTGCCGCTGCCGGCGCCGGCGATGACGAGCGCGGGCCCAGCCGGCGCCTCGACGACCGCGAGCTGCTCGGCGTTCAGGTGCGAGGGGTAGTCGATGCGCAGCACCGGGGCGGGGCTGCTGCTCTGGAGCGTGTACTTGCGGATGGCCACGACGGGGATCGCCTCCGATTGCCGGGCGAATGGGACGGGCGACTGTACCGATCAGATGTTCAGGTAGCAAGGCGGACCAAGGCCCGCTCGATCGTCCTGCTGCCGACCGTGTTAGCCTTCGGGCCTCTGTCGGATCTCGGAGGGAACATGCGCGCATTGTTCGGAGCGTTGGCGTTTGCGGTTGCGGCAGCCGGATGCAGCGGGGCCGACCTGCCGAAGGGCTGGGAGGACGCCGAGCGGGTTTCGCTCAACCAGGGCGAGTGCGAGGGCAACCCGTACGAAGGCGAGCAGAGCTCGGTGCAGGTGAGCGCGTTCTCCAAGGGGATAGACGTCGCCTGCCGCAAGGCCCACTTCCGCTGCGAGCAGGAGGTCGAGGCGTTCGTGCGCGAGTCCGACGGCAGGATCGACCTGCTCTTCCAGCCGGTCGACATGGACCCCGGCACGGTCGCCAAGTGCGACTGCCTCTACGACCTGACGGTCGCCCTGGAGAAAGACCCGGGCAGCTACGAGGTCAGGGTGTTCAGGCGCTGGGACAACCTGAATGAGCCGAATGAGCCGGTGAAGATCGGCTCGGGCTCGGTGGCGGTACCGTAGACAGTTGTGAGTTTTGAGTTGGGAGTCGAGGCTCATGCTCCGAGCGCGAGCATTGGCCGCTGCTTGGTAGGGGCGCACAGCAGTGCGCCCGGCCAAAAACTGCCTCCGAGCCCGGCATCACCTCGGCCGACACGAAGGTCGGCCCTCCGATGCGCTCTGGTGCAGGCCGCCGAGACGGCCGGGGTTCCTTCCTCATTCGCTGCACCGCCCCGCAGGCCGCCGGGACGGCCGCGGTCCCTTCCTCTCCGCTGCGCCGCGGCGACGACATGCGAGCCGGAGCGAGCGCGGCATCGACTCACGACTCACGACTCACGACTCAGAACTCACAACTCCCAACTCCCAACTCCTTCACCCGTCCAACTCCCTCGGCAGCCCGACCGGCTACCAGCCGCCGACGCCTCACTCAGGGCACTTCAGCCCGATGTAGTCGAGCATCTCGACGGCGTCGTTGACGAGCACCTCGGGCTCCTCGGCATGCAGGGGGTTGGCCCAGTAGACGCGCCCGTAGCGATCGCTGACGACGATGGCCGCCCGCGGCTCCGCGAGGCCCGCCGACGCGGCCAGCCTGGCGGCGATGCGCCCGTCCTCGTCGCGCAGCACCGGGAATGGAGGCTCGAGCCCCTCCAGCGCCCTCTCGCCTGCCTCGGTGACGACGACCAATGCCGCGGCGCCCGAGAGGTTGTCGGTGTCATGCCGGTGCGCCAAGACCTCGAGCACCCGCCGACAGCTCGTGCAGTCGGCGTGGTCGATGACGACCAGCAGCATCTCCCTGCGCTGCAGCAGGTCCTTGGTCCCCCACTGCCCGCCGTGTCTGTCGGGCAGGCTGAACTCGGGAACGGTGCCTTCCATCGCGCGCACCTCCGCCGAGAAGATGGCGACCGTCGGCGCGCGGCGCGAGGCGAGCCGCGACCTCGCGGGCGCTCGGCGAAAAGCCCGCTCCGCGAGTCGCGCGGCCCGGTCCATTCGCCCGCCTGCCCACTCAAGAGGTATCGGGAAATCTCGCTGAGCTCGCCCCGCCTTCCGTTCGCCCCGAGCGTAGGCCGAGCCTGCGAGGCCGAAGTCGAAGGGGCCCTTCGACTCCGCTCCCGCCGCTCGCGCGCCGGGAGCTACGCCCAGGGTGCGCGGAATCGGACCGAGTCGAAGAAGGATTCCTGCGACACCGCTTCAGTCCCCGCGGTCGGGCCCGAGCAACGCGTCGGCCTGCGCCTCGAGCTCGGGGAAGGTGCGCTCGGCGCGTACCGACAGGGCCTTGCCCTCCAGCTCGCGCTCCTCCCAGACGCCGCGGAAACGCATTTCGCGCCCCGAGTCGAGGTACTCGAGGAGGACGAGATCGAGCGCGTCGAGCGCCAGGAAGCGAGCCGCCTCCGCGTCGAGGCCGGCCTTCTCCAGCTCGACCTTGGCCTCGATCACCACCCGGGCCCCGCTCGCGCCGCCGCTCAGGACCAGCTTCGCCTCGACGGCCTCGGCCCGCGTCTCGCCCTCGACGCTGACGCGCTCGCTCGGCGCGAGCTGCTCCTCGAGCCGCTCGGCAAAGACCTGCTCGAACGACCAGCGCTCTTCCTCGGTCCAGACGCCCATCGCTACTCTCCCTTCGCGCCCGCGCCGACGGCCGCTCGGGCGGCCTCGCGCACCTTGGGCGACGGATCGCGGCTCGCCACCCGCTCGAGCGCGGGCCTCAGCCTCGGGTCATTCGCCTTCGCCATCTCCTGCACGGCCGCGAGGCGATCGGCCTCGCCCTCCTCGAGGCGGGCTCCCATCTGCCCGTCGTCGTCACAGCCCTTGAAGCCGCGATCGTTCCACCGCGCCTTCACCTCGGCGTCGGTCAGCCGCGCGCTCGCGACCCGATGCGCCTCGTCGGCCCGGCGCACGAAGAGCGCGTGATCCTCGGTGAAGTCGCGCGCGACCTCCGCCGGCACGCTCTGCAGCACGGCGAGCGCCTCGCGGGCCTCGTCGCGCGAGCCGCACAGCGTCCGCGACAGCAGCAGGGGGCTCAGCCCCTCGTCCTGCGTGCGCTGCTCGGTCACTTGGAGGACCCGCGTCGCCAGCTCGCGAGCCGCGACGCCGGCGCTGAAGGCCTCACCCTCGCCCGCGCGCACCTTCGCCAGGCGCCACAGCGCAAAGGCGTCGCCCACCTCCGCGCGCAGCGCCCGCTCGTAGTCGGTGGCCGCAGCGCGCGGGGCGCCGACGAGCTCGTTGAGGACCCCGAGCTTGATGTGCAGGTCCGCCCCCTGCGCCATCTTCCGCAGCGACTCGATGCGCCCGCGGACCTCGAGGTCGAGGGTGTCGGCGGGCAGCAGGGTGAAGATGCGCGTGAGCGCCTCGAAGGCTCGGGTGCGCACTCTCGAGAAACGCGAGGTCGCCACCGCATCGAGCAGCGGGTCGATGGCCGCGAGGGAGCCGGTTCGGCCCAGCTCCTCGGCGGCCAGCCAGCGGTCGCGCGCGTCGGGGGCGCGCAGCACCCGGATCAGCTCCTCCTCGGGCCGCGCGTAGCGGGCGGGGTCGAGCCGACGGGCGAACCCCTCGAGTGCCTTCCCCGGACCTCGGGCGCCGCCGAGCGCCTGGGCGCGCTGCCTCGCCTCGGCGGCGAGCTCTCCGTCGTGCTTGAGCGCGAAGCCGAGCAGCCCGCGCGGCTCGAGGTCTGCCGCCGTCCACTCGAGCTCGAGGCGGGCGATGCGGGCCTCGACCTCGGCGCGGACCGCGGCGTCGAGGATGAGCTCGGCGCGTCGCCGGGAACCCTTGAAGTCGCCGATCTGCGCGCGGGCGAGCGCGTCGCGGGCCGACAGCCGCGCCCTGGCCGCGTCGCGGTGCCGGCCCGCGGTGTACCTCTCCAGATACTCGGCCAGGCCGCGCGGGCCCGCCTGGCTCGCCTCGGCGTAGAGCCGGTCGTCGAGCGCGCGCTCGGCCTCCTCGCGGTGCGGGCTGCTCGGGTGACGGGCGAGAAAGTCGCTCATCGACTTCGAGTCCGCAGCCTCGGCCGCGACCTTGAAGTCCGCCTCCTGAAGCGCGAGCCGCGCCTCTTGCGCGTGGGCGCCCGAGGGGTGCTCGCGCAAGAACTCCAGCCAGCCGCTCGAGCTGCCCTCGTGGCGGGCGGCCTCGAAGCGCAGCCCCTCGAGCAAGACCTTGGCGTCGCTCGCCCGCGAGGTGTCGCCAAAGGCGGCGAGGAAGCGCTTATAGCCGAGCACGGTGTGCTGGCGGCGCGCGTGCTGGAACTCGAGCTCGGCGAGCCGGCCACGCGCCATCGTCGACGCCGGGTCCCCGGGGTTCTCGCGCAGGAAGGTGCGGTAGGCCTCGGCGGTGTCCTGGCCCCGCGCCTTCTCGTAGGCGCTCGTGCAGCCGCACAGGGCGAGCACGACAGGCAGGACCCGCGTGAATCGGACGCTCATGGTCCCCGGAACCTAGCACGCGCACTGTGCGCCGCAGAACTTCGCGGCGCGCCCGACACTCGCAGGCCGCCTCCCCGCCCGGCGGCCGGTTTCTTGCCCGGGGGGTGGCCGGGCCTACGATGGGGCGTAAGCACGGAGAGGAGCCATGCGCCCGCGAGTTGCCGTCGTCCTGTTGCTGTTGAGCGCCTGCGCCGCCCCGGAGCGGCTGACGCACCACCGGTCCCCGCTGCTCGCGGTGCCGGTCGACCCGCTGACGCCCGAGGGGCGCCCGAACGCCGTCCCCTTCGGCGGGCGCGCGCGGGCCGGCGCGCTGCCGCGTCTGGAGGGCGAGGCCATCGCCGCCAGCGCGGCGCGGCTGCTGGGGCGCCGCCACGTGTCGGCCAACGGCAAGCGCTTCCCGGACGACTGCACCGGGCTGGTGCGCGCGGTCTATGCCGAGCACGGGGTCGACCTGCTCGCCGACGGCAGCCGCGGTGCCGAGAACGGCGTGACCGCCATCTACCGCTTCGCCGACAGCCGGGGCGAGGTGCACACCGGCTCGCCGCGCCCCGGCGACCTCGTCTTCTTCCGCGAGACCTACGACCGCAACCGCGACGGGCGCGAGAACGACGGCCTGACGCACATCGGCATCGTCGAGCGGGTCGAGGAGAGCGGCACGGTCCACGTCATCCACCGCGTCGATCGCGGCGTGGTGCGCTACCGGATGAACGTCGCGCACCCCGGCACGCGCAAGGATGCCAAGGGCCGGGTGCTCAACGACTACCTGCGCGAGGGGCGCAGGAAGCGGCTCGCCGGCGAGCTCTTCGCGGCCTACGCGACGCTGGCGCGCCGCTGAGCCGGCTCAGGAGCTGTCGCGGCAATCCCTCACCTCGGCCCACGCCCCGCTCGTCGCCGAGCGTCGCAGGCTGCCGTGCGCGGCTGTGACCCTGAGAGGGCCGGAGCGCCAGCCTTCGTGCTGACGGCTCGGGCCGACCGGTTGTCGCTCGAAGGATTCTTCGACACCTCTTCAGGGCTCGACGACGACGTCGAACCAGACCGCTGCGGTCTGCGCGGGAAGCGGCTCGCCGGACCGACCGTCGGCGGCGACGACCTCGATGGCGTCGACCAGGTTCGCAACGTCGAGCGGCGCCGCCGAGGCGAAGACGACGAAGCGGTTGAGGCCGAGCGCGCCGCGCAGCCCGACGCGCGCCGGGACGTCGTTGACCGTCAGGTCGTGCACCCCGGGGCCAATCCGGCCCGGCTGCGCGAGCACGTCGACGTGGCCGTCGGGCTTGATGCGCACGACGTTCACGAAGGCCGGGGAGAGCAGCTCGTAGCTGATGAGCACCGCCTGCTCCTCGGAATAGGTCGCGCCCGAGACCCCCTCCTCCGGCTCCTCCTCGCCGTCGCCTTGGAGCGGCGCGATCGCGAAGCCGATGCCGACGGGCGGCCCCCGGCTCGAGCCGTCGCCGCCCGAGCGAGGCGCGTCGCGCACGAGCAGCGTGACGACCCCTGCGAGCACGAGGAGACCGGCGAGCCCGAGCGGCAGGGCCTTGGCTCCACGCCCTCGCTCCGGCCCGCCGCTGCGCCCGCTCAGGCGCGAATCGAGCTTGAGGCGGCGCAGGATCCGCGCGAAGCCCTCGTCGCCCCGGCCTATCCGGGTCGGCGAGAAGCCATGCAGCGCCGCGTCGGCCTCGCCGTCGAGACCATCGGCCCGGTCGCACCCGCCGAGGAACGCCTCGCAGACGGCACAGCCGGCGCGCAGGTGTTGCGCCAGCGCCTTCTCTCCCTCGAAGCGCTCGCCTCGCAGCACCCGCGCCCAAAGCTCGGGCCCGAGGTGCTCGCCCGAAGCCTCGGCGCTCGCCCCCGAAGGCGAATCGCAGCGCTGCTCGAGCAGCTCGGCCGCCAGGGCGAGCTTGACCCGGATGCGAACCCGCTCGATGGCCCTGCCGACCGAGGCGAGATCGAGCCCGAGCGTCGCGGCGATCTGCGGCGGGGTCGGGGCGGCTTTGGCGAAAAAGAGCTCCGCCACTGCGCGCACCTGCTCGTCGCCGACCGCCTCCAGCGCCGCTCGTGCGAGCGCCTGCTTCTGCTCCTGTCCTCCGGGATCGCGGGCGAGCAGCCCCTCGTCGAAGGCCGGGGCCACCGGATCGCGGCCCTGGCGCGCTGCCCGGCGCACCAGGCAGGCCTGACGGGCGCGGCCGAGGAGCCAGACGCCAAATCGCGCCGGCTCGTGAAGATTGGCCAGCTCGGAGAAGGCCCCCGCGAAGCTCTCCTCTACGACCGCCTGCGCTTCGTGCGGCTCGAGCTCAGGGAACCCGGCGACCAGGCGCGCCACCGATGCCCCGCAGCGCTCGTAGAGCCGCCGATAGCCATCCATGCCACCGGTCAGCGCCCTCGCCACTGCTCTGGCGTCTTCGCTGCTCATCAATAAGGGTTCCCAGAAGGCTGCGCCTGCTGGCGCTGCAGAGTCGGGGGGATTCTACACGCAGTTTGGGCCTTTGCGCCTTTGCAGGCCTCGACGAGCTGCGTCGCCCGGGCGCTTTCAAGAGGTGTCGCGAAGCTCCCTCACCGACGTTCCGTCCCCCGCCCCCCCCAGCGCAGCCCCCGACCCTCCAGCGGCGGGAGCGGAGTCGAAGGGCCCTTCGGGCTCGAACGCTCGGCCTCCTGCGCCTGTCGAAGGGGCTCGGGCTGGCCGGTTATCGCTCGAAGGATTCTTCGACACCTCTAGTCAGCGCGCCGAGTCGGGCAGCGGTCGCATCCTGCGCTCGGGCATGGTGTCGCCGGCCTCGCGCAGCACCGCGGCCGCCTCGGCGGCCCTACCCGCCCGCTCGTAGAACCGCGCGAGCCGCCGGGCGTAGAGGGCGTTGCCGGGCGCCGCGCGCACCAGCTCGCGCAGGTGCTTCTCGGCGCCTTCGAGATCGCCAGTCCTCTCGTAGGCATCGGCGAGGTTCGCGCGAACGCCGCGCTCTTCGGGCCGCTCGCGCAGTGCCCGCTCGAGGTGCGGAATGGCCTGCGCGTGCCGTTCGGTCTGTACGAGCAGCAGGCCGAGCTGAATGCGGGTATCGGTCAGCTCCTCGCGCAGCGCGAGCGCCCGCTCACACGCTTGGATGGCCGCCTGCGTTTCGCCCTGCCGCTCGAACCAGAGCGCCGAGAGCGCCCACGCGCGCGGATTCTGCAGCTCGAGCCGGCGCGCCTCGGCCAACGCCCTGCCCTGCCGGGCCTCCTCGCCGCCCGCGCGCATCAGCACCTCGGCCAGCTCCACGTGCGGCAGGCCCCAGCCCGGAAAGCCGCCTATCGACTGCTCGAGCAGCGCGGCGGCACCTTGAAGATCGCCGGCCGACGCCAGCTCGCGGGCCCTTCGAAAGTCGGCGACCGGATCGGTCACTTGGAGAAGGAACAGGGCTGCAATCCCTGGAAGAAACAGGTGCGCAACGTTCATGGTCGCGGGGCTTAACAAAAGGAATGCCCACCCTCAACCCCGCCGTTGAGGGTTGGGCCTGTCGCGCTCGGGCCATCGACCCCGAACGACGAGCGCCCGCCGGCTCGAGGCTCGAGCGGCCGGCAGGCGATCCCAGGGCGCCGACCGCGCGTCTTGAACTCGATTGACTTGCCCGTGCCCGTCGGCACAAGGTGCCTGCCCTCTCGGAGCAGAAGCATGAATCGCATTCCCGCAAAAACGCTCGAAGATCTGCAGTGGTCCAGCATCCTGCAGGCGCTCGCCTCGCGCGCGAAGACCGACCTGGGCCGCGCCCGCTGCCTCGTGCGGCCCTTCCTCGAGACGACCGAGGCCATCCGCGCCGAGCTCGAGCGCAGCGAGGAGCTCTCCAAGCTCTCCGTCGAGGAGCAGCTCACCCTTCCGCTCTGGGGCGTCCAGGACATCCGCAAGCCGCTCGAGCGCGCGAGCAAGGGAGGCACCCTCGAGCCCGCCGAGCTGCTCTCGTGCGCGGCGGTGCTCCACGCCTTGCTGCGGGTGCGCGACTTCGTCGAGTCCCGCGAGCAGAGGCTGCCCCGAGCTTGGAGCCTCGCCTCGCGCATCGCCGACCTGGGCCGCGTCGCCAGCCGCATCGAGCGCTCCTTCGAGCCGAGCGGCGAGCTGTCGGACCGCGCCAGCCCCGAGCTCTACGAGCTGCGCGAGCGCTGCCGCGGCCTGCACCGCGGCATCAAGGCCAAGCTCGACCAGCTACTGCACGACGAGCAGTTCCTGCCGCTGCTGCGCGAGAACTACTACACGATCCGCAACGAACGTTACGTGGTGCCCGTGCTCGCGAGCGCGCGCTCGCAAGTGCCCGGCATCGTGCACAACGCCTCGCAGAGCGGCCAGACGCTCTTCGTCGAGCCCCAGCCGCTCATCACCCTGGGCAACGAGCTGATGATCGCCCAGTCGATGGCCGCCGAAGAGGAGCGGCGCATCCTCAAGGAGCTCTCGGGGCTGCTCGGCGCCCACGCCGTCGAGCTCGAGGAGTCGCTCGAGGCGGCCGCCGAGCTCGACGCCATCGAGGCGGCCGCCAAGCTCGGTCTCGACCTCGACTCGGCGCCCGTCGAGGTCGTCGAGCCCGAGGCCTCGTTCCGGCTCCAGGCGATGCGTCACCCGCTGCTTGCGCTGCAGCAGAAGAAGGTGGTGCCCAACGACCTCGCCTTCTCGGCCGACGAGCGGGTGCTCGTCGTCTCCGGACCGAACGCGGGCGGCAAGACCGTCACCCTCACCGGCGTGGGGCTGTGCGCGCTGATGCTGCGGGCCGGACTGGCGATTCCTGCCGAGCGCGGCTCGACCCTGCCCTTCTTCCGCGACGTCGAGTCGGCGGTCGGCGACGACCAGGATCTGAGCCGCGACCTGTCGACCTTCAGCGCCCACCTGACGACGCTGCGCGAGATCGGCAAGGTGGCCGGGGCCGGCTCGCTCGTGCTGGTCGACGAGATCGCCGCGGACACCGACCCGCGCGAGGGCGCGGCGATAGCCCTCGCGGTGCTCGAGGATCTGGCGTCCAAGGGCGCGCGGGTCATCGTCACCACCCACCTCGAGGAGCTCAAGGCCGTCGCGGTCACCAACCCCGCCTACGTCAACGCCCGCGTCGGCTTCGACCCGGCGAGGATGGCCCCGACCTACCGACTGCACTACGGCACGCCTGGTTCCTCCTCGGCCATCGAGATCGCCCGGCGCGTGGGGCTCGACCCGCACATCTGCGACCGGGCCGAGGAGAACCTCAAGCGCACCTCCGGTCCGCTCGGCCAGGCGCTCGCCAAGCTCGAGCAGGCGCAGGACGAGGCCTTCCGGGCGAAGCTGGCGCTGCAGGAGCAGCAGAAGGAGCTCGACCGCCTGCGGGCGAGGCTCGAGCTGGAGCGCGAAGAGGTGCGCGAGCGCGAACGGGCCATCCAAGCCGAGGCCCGAGTCGAGCTCGTCCAGGAGATCGAGCGGGTTCGCGCGGAGGTCTCGGCGATAGTCGCCAGCCTCCAGGCAGCGCCGACGGTGCGCGCCGCAGTCGAGACGCAGAGCAAGCTCGCCGAGATCGCCGAGCAAGAGAGGCGCGAGCTCGACAAGCAGAAGGCGTCGGCCGAGACCGCGCGCGAGGAGCGCCTGCCCGAGGGCGTCGCCATCGTCCCCGGAATGCGGGTGAAGCTGCCGAACCTCGGCGAGGCGCAGGTGCTCGAGATCAACGGCGGCGAGGCGCTCGTCGCCGCGGGCGCGATGAAGCTGCGCCGGCCGCTCACCGACCTGATTCCGCTCAAGGGCGCTCCCAAGGCCGCCAAGGGCTTCCCGGGAAAGGCGAAGAAGCGCGAAGAGAAGATGCGCGCTGCCGAGCAGGCCGCCCCGGGTGAGATCAACTACGGAAAGAACAAGCTCGACGTGCGCGGCCTGAGGGCCGAGGAGGCGCTGCGCGAGGTCGAGTCCTTCCTCGACCACAGCTTCTCGGAGGGCAAGCCCGGCGCGCTCATCGTCCACGGCCTGGGCACCGGCGCGCTCAAGGCGACCATCCGCGACTACCTGCGCGCCTCGCCCTACATCCGCGGCTTTCGCGGCGGCGACGACCACGAGGGCGGCGAGGGGGTGACGGTGGTGGACCTGGGCGGCTGAGCCTGCTCCGCGCGCCTCGTCGCAAAAGGGCGAGGGCCGACCCGGCACCCGCTCGCTCACCTCTCAGCGGCCGCGACCGCCGCCGTCGTTCCTCACTTGTGGCGGAATGGACTCTGGTTCGCTAAGGTTTGCGTCCACAACGTTGCAGCTCAAAGGGTGTGACGGTCGTGTGGCCGTCATAGGCTGAACGGATGGTCGGGCCACCATCCGGAGATTCGCGCGGAACCTTCCCGCGCGCTCCGGAGGCTTTCCCATGGCCCGCAAGCCCGTCCCCGCTCCTTCGACCGCGACCGCCAACACCAGCGATGCGGCCCCTCAGCCCCAAGCCCGGCAGATGGGCTGCCTCGCGCTCGTCGCGCGGATGACCTGGTTGTTCTTCGGCAACATCGCGCTGCTGGCGCTCACGCTCTCTCTGACGAGACGCCAAGGGTTCTCGGGCTGGGACGTCGCCTTCTGGAGCCTGGCGCTCGGCCTCATCGGCGTGCGCTATCTCGACGTCACGCGCCTCGGCGGCTTCTCGACCGACGGCAAGCCCGCAACGCTTGCCGACTGGCGCCGCTACTCGTTGAAGATGCTCGCCTTCGCGGTCGCGGCCTATGGCGCCGCCCTGGGGCTGCGCAGCGTCATCGGCTGAAAGCCTCTCCGTGCCCGCGCGCTGCTTCGAGCCGCGCGGGGGGAGCGGCGCCGCTGCCGGTTGGCCCGACAGCAGCGTCTGCTCTTCCAGACGGGCCCGATACGAAAGAGGCCGGCGGCCGCCACCATGGCGAGCCGCCGGCCTCAGGTCATCGGGTCTCGAACGCCGCTACGGGGTGTTGGCGGCGCCCGGGGTCGGCGTGCTGCTCAGGCTGAAGTCGGCCGAGTTGTCGTCGGTGTCCTGGCCATTGGGAATCCGGCAGAGCGAGCCGTCGCCGGGGTCGGCGGGCGCCGCGTCGCCCTCGGCGATGTCGAGGACCGTCCCGTTGCCAAGCTTGCCCTGAGTCGAGGCGCCTTCGTACGAGAGCGCGTCGAGCACCGAGTTGTCCCTCACGTTGACGAGCGCGACCGCGTCCGGTCCGTTCTGGATGGCCATCGCGGTCTTGAGGATCGACAGCGCGCCCGGGGCCGGAGTCACCTCCGCCAAGTGCACGACGAGATAGCCGCCGGCCGGCAGCGACGCGCCGGCCTCACTCAGCGCCACCCGGTAGTACTCCGCCGCCGGGCTCGAAGCCCCGTTGAAGAAGACCAGCGCGAGGTCGGCGAGGCTGCTCGCCGAGGAGGTGGGGTTGAAGACCTCGATGAACTCCGCGGTGTCGGTGCCCGCCTGGTCGTAGTCGAGCTCGTTGATGACCAGCCCGCCCGTCGTTACGGCGGCAAAGCCATCGAAGCTCGCCGAGTTCTGCGCCGAGGAGATGCCCCGGCCGTTCAGATCGAGGACGGTGTTGGCGACCGTGACGGTGTACTGCGTGCCGGAGGCCTGGGCGCTCGTGCCTACGGTGGCGATGGTCCCGTTGACCGACGCGCTGGTGGCGCTCAGCCCGCCGCTGAAGGTGAACTGCGAGCCGTTGCCGAGCACGCTCGCCGCATCGATCTCGCGATCGAAGGTGACGCTGATCGAGGTCGCCGAGAGAGCCCGCGCGGAGACGACGAGCGGCGCGGGGCAGTTGACGTTGGTGAGCTCGGCCGCCGAATAGGCCGACGGCTGGGCCTGCGCGTTGTGGCGCCACATCACCCCGTAGTTGATGGTGAAGCTGCAGCCCTGCTCGAGACCGAGCGACTCCTTGAGCGTCTGCGCCAGCCGGACCTTCAGGTTGGTGTCGTTCGGCACGCCCGAGGTCGAGAAGGGCGCCGACTGGTGCCCGGAGCCGCCGTAGGCGAAGGGACCGGCGACGGTGCCGCTGAGGCGGATCAGCTCGCACTCGTACCCGCCGAGGTTGGAGACGATGTCTGTCGCCGAGCTCAGGTCCTGGACGAGCGAGGTGACCGGGTTGCCCGCCGAGACGCGGCTGTAGCCGTTGATCGCGGTCGCCATCTTGATCGAGCTGACCGAGGAGTCGAGCGCGGTCACGGTGAGGTTGACGCTGTCGCCGACCGCGACGGCCGGGGAGAGCGTGGCCGGGTCGACCTTGACGAAGAGGGCCGGCCCGATGCGGTCGGCCTGGAGCACGAAGCCCGCCGCGTCGTTGCCGACGGCCGCCTTCACGTAGGTGACGAGCGCGCCGTGGATGGGCAGCGACAGGCCCGTGCCATCGGCCGCCGCGCGGGCCGCGGCGATCTGCTCGGAGGCCGAGCCCTGCTGGGCGACGCAGAGGTTGCTCGCGCTGCAGACCGGCGTCGCGGGCGTCGCCGCGCAGTCCGGGTTCGCCAGGCACTGCACGCACTGGCCGCCGGCGATCGCGACGTTGCACTTGGGCGTCGAGCCCCCGCAGCCCTCGGTGGCAGTGCAGACGACGCACTGCTGTGTCTGGGTGTTGCAAACCGGGGTCGGGGTCGAGCATTCGCCGCTGTTCGCGCAGCCGGTGCTCTCGGTCTCGCAGCGTCCGCCCGCCACCGCGGTGTTGCAGGTCTCGTCCGGCTCGCAGCCCTCGGTCGCGGTGCAGACGACGCACTGGCTAGCCTGCGTGTCGCAGACCGGGGTCGGGGCCGAGCACTCGCCGCTGTTCGCGCAGCCGGTGCTCTCGGCGTCGCAGCGTCCGCCGGCCACCGCGGTGTTGCAGGTCTCGCCCTGCTCACAGCCCTCGGTCGCGGTGCAGACGACGCACTGCTGCGTCTGCGTGTTGCAGACCGGGGTCGCGCCCGAGCACTCGCCGCTGTTCGCGCAGCCGGTGCTCTCGGCGTCGCAGCGCCCGCCGGCCACCGCGGTGTTGCAGGTCTCGCCCTGCTCGCAGCCCTCGGTCGGGGTACAGACCACGCACTGGCGGGTCTGCGTGTTGCAAACCGGGGTCGCGCCCGCGCACTCGCCGCTGTCTGTGCAGCCGGTAGTCGGCGTCACGCACCGGCCATTCGGATAGCTCGTGTCACAGTAGTCGCCCGGGAGACAGCCGTAGTACGCCGTGCAGACGACGCAGCTCTTCGTCGCCAGATCGCAGATCGGAGTCGGATCCGAACAATGCGAATCGGAGGTGCAATCGACGCACTGGCCCTTCGCCACCGAAGTGTCGCACACCTCGTCGGCGCCGCAGCCCTTGTCGGCCGTGCAGGCCTTGCAGGTCTTGGCCGCCTCGTCGCAGATCGGGGTCGCCCCGCCGCACGCAGGAGAGCATGCAGAGGGCTCGCAGTCGGGGCCGGTACACTCCTCTTCGCCTCCCGAACAACCGGCGAGGGCGAGGACGGTCAAGGTGCTGAGCAGGGTGAGTCGCAATCGCATGTGGCCTCCTGGGAAAGATGGAGAACTCTACACCGTCCCGCGCGCAGCGTGTTCAGCCCTGGCCTCGTGTGCGGCGTGAATCGTGAGAGCCGCAATCCCACCTCGTCCTACAGTGCATGCCCAGGCTCGTGGTACCGAGCGAGTGGACGCGGCCCGCTCCCCGCGCCAGCGGCGCTCCTCGAAGCCCGGCCCCAGGTCGCCGCCCGCGCGAGCCTCTGCGGCCATGGCTTCGGCGGTTCCAAAGGGCCCACCGGCCCAGGGCCTCTGATCCTGAGGATCGGTCGAGAGATCCTTCTCAGCCTCGCTTCAGCGCCTCTTCTTCATGCGCGCACGCGGGCCGCCGAGACGGTGGCGGTCGTACGCCTTGCGCGACGGGCCGCAGGAGATCTCCCGACATCTCTCGAGCGGCTCTTCACCAGTCTCGCAAGAGACTGCAAATCGCGAAGGGACTAGCGCTCGCGCTTTGCCTTGCTCGCCGTCGGCTTCGCCTTGCGGACCTGGCGCTCCTGTCGCCCGGAGGCCTCGGTCTTCGGCGCGCTGCCGCGCCCGGGCTTGGGCTCGCCCGCCGGCTTGCCACCACGAGGAGCGGCTGCCTGCCCAGCTCGCTTTGGCCGGGACATGGCCGGGGGCTTCGCCTCCGGCTCCTCGGTCTGCTTGCCCCGGCGGCGGCCCGCGCCACCCGCGCTCGGCCTCTGGCCGCGTACCTCGAGGAGTTGGAAATCGATGTGCCGTCGCTTCGGGTTGACGCCGACGACCCGCACGCGCACCGGCGTCCCCAGCCCGAAGGTCACGCCGCTCGGGAAGACTATCCGGTGGCGCTCCACGTCGAGCTCGCCTCCTGGCCCCACGGTCTCGGTCTTGACCAGGCCCTCGACGAAGATGTCGGCGAGCTCGACGAAGAACCCGAAGTCGGTCACCGCCGAGACGTGGCCATCGAGCTCCTGCCCGATCTTGTCGGCCATGTAGAGCGCCATGTAGTAGCTCTGCACGTCGCGCTCGGCGCTCATCGCGGCCCGCTCGCGCTCGCTGCAGCGCGCCGAGACACCATCGAGCCGCTCTTCGAGCTCGGCGAGCGCGCCCTCGGAGAGCGAGCGCGCCCCGCGCGCCCAGTGCTCTTTGAGCAGTCGGTGGACCATCAGGTCCGGGTAGCGGCGGATGGGCGAGGTGAAGTGCAGGTAGAAGGGGGCGGCGAGCCCGAAGTGCCCGACGTTTTCGGCCGAGTAGATCGCCTGCATCATCGCGCGCAGCAGCAGGAAGTTGAGGGTGCGCTGCTCGGGCGAGCCGGCGATCCGCTTGAGGAGCGCGTTGAGCGAGCGCCCGCTGATCTCCTCGCCGGTCTCGAGCGCGAAGCCGTGGGCGCGCGCCAGCGCGAGAAAGGTCTCGAGCTTCTCCTCGTCCGGCTGGCCGTGAACCCGGTAGACCGTCGGCAGCCCTCGAGCCGAGAAGTAGCGGGCCACCTGCTCGTTGGCCGCGAGCATGAACTCCTCGATGAGCCGGTGGGCGATGTTGCGTGGGCGCTTGTCGATACGCACCGGCCGGTTGCGCTCGTCGAGGACCACCTTGGCCTCGGGCAGGTCGAAGTCGATGGAGCCGCGCCGCTCGCGCGTCGCGGTCAGCAACCCGGTCAGCTCGCCCATCAGCTCGAGCTCGGCGCGCAGGAACTCCCGATGTGGGACGCGCTCGCCGCCGATGACCGCGGCCACTTCCGAGTAGGTGCAGCGGGCGGCGCTGCGCATGACGCCTTCGTAGATCTGCGCGTCGACGCAGCGCACCTCCGGCCCCTCGCGCTCGAAGACCAGGTCGGCGACGAGGCAGAGCCGGTCCTCGTCCGGCTTGAGCGAACAGATGCCGTTCGAGAGCCGCTGCGGCAGCATCGGCAGCGCCATGTTCGGGAAGTAGACCGAGGTCGCGCGCCGCAGCGCCTCGTGGTCCATGGCGCTGTCGGCGGCGACGTAGTGCGCGACGTCGGCGATGGCGACGACCAGCCGGTAGCCGGCCTTGACCCGCTCGACGAAGACCGAGTCGTCGAAGTCGCGGGCGTCCTCGCCGTCGATGGTGACCAGCCGCAGGGCGCGCAGGTCGCGCCTGCGGGCGATCTCGCGCTCGTCGGCCTCGAGCGGCACCTGCTCGGCCTCCTCGAGGACGTCGCTCGGGAAGGTCTCCGAGAAGCCGTTCTCGTAGGCGGCCTCGAGCGCTTCGGCGCGCGGGTCTTCGCGGTCGACCACCTCGAGGATGCTGCCGCCGGGCGGCGTCGTCGGCGTGGGCGGCGAGGTGATCGCCACCTTGACGAGGTCGCCGTCCTTGGCGGCGCGCGTCGGGGGCACGAGGATGGCGTCGCCCAGCGAGCGCTCTATCGGCAATACGTAGGAGGCCTTGCCGCGCTGGACGTAGGTGCCCAGAGCCCGGGTGCGCCGCCGCTCGACCACGTCGACGAGGCGCGCCGACGGCCTGCCCTTGTAGCCGGGCACGACCTGGATGCGCACCAGGTCGGCGTCGATGGCCCGCGAAGCGTCGCTGGCCGGCAGGTAGTAGTCGGCCTTGCCTCCCGACAGCGGGCGCACGAAGCCGAATCCGTCCGGATGCTTCTTGAGCGTGCCGATGATGAACCGGCCGCGCCGGCCGGTTTGGGAGCCGATCAGCGGCGGGGCGGTGGTCGCAAACTCCTGGATAGGAGGCTCGGCTACGAGCGGCGCGCTCTCGCGCGCCTTGGCCGGCAGGTCATAGCGCTTGCCCTCCTTGACGAGGTCGCCCTCGCGCACCAGCTCGCGCAGCTCGCGCTTCAGCTCGGTTCGCTGCCCGGGGTTGAGCCCCAGGCGAGTCAGGAGCTCGCCCAACCCGAGCGGCTTCTTCGACTCGGCGAGAGCGTCCAGCACCGCGGCTCGTTCGACAGCCATCATTCGCCTCATTTGCTTGTTGCGGGAAAAAGGGGCACGCGCCCCGCGAAGGGGGCGCGCCAGCGGCGGCCACCCTACTGCGAGTCGGCCGTCGAGCGACAATCCATCGACAAGGCGCAGGCGCCGGGGCCGTCGCGAGCCACGAGGAGCCAGGCCCCAAGGTCGAGCGCTGCGGGCCCCTCGGCTCCGCGAGATGGCCGGGGCCGCCCCTGCCCAAGCCCCGCTCGACGGCAGACGCGCTCCTCGCGTCGCGGCCGCCCGGGCTTGCGGGTCGTGGCCCGCTTCGCCGAAAGTCGGCCGACGCCACCGCTGCCGCTCTTCCGGCCAAGCACCCTCCCGGAGACCCGATGCTCCCCGTCCCTGAAGCCCGCGCGCGCATCCTCGCGGCCGCCGCGCCCCTCGCCTCGGAGCGGCTGACCCTCTCGAGCGCTCTGTTTCGCGTCCTGGCCGAGGACGTCTTCAGCGGCAGGGCGCTCCCAGCGCACGACGCGTCGATGCGCGACGGCTACGCGCTGCGTGCTCAGGACGTGACCGCGACGAGCGAGGCTGAGCCGGTCCGCCTCAAGGTGACCGCCCGGTCGGCAGCGGGCCACCCCTCGCCGACCGGAGTCGGGCCAGGCGAGGCCGCGCGCATCCTGACCGGCGCGCAGGTGCCGGCGGGCGCCGACGCGGTCGTTATGCAGGAGCACACCCGCGTCGAGGGTGACGAGGTGCTCGTGCTCGCGCCTGTCGGCGCCGGAGACTTCGTGCGCCCGCGCGGCTCGGAGACGCAGGCCAACGCCCTCGCCCTGCCCCGCGGCACGCTGCTGACGCCGGCGGCCATCGGTCTGCTCGCCGAGCTTGGCCGCTGCGTCGTGCCGGTCCACCAGCGGCCGCGCGTCGCGTTGCTCGCCACCGGCGACGAGCTGTGCGAGCTCGACGCGCCGCCCGGCGATCGCATCGTCGACTCGAACACCTGGGGCCTGTCGTCGCAGGTGCTTGCCGCCGGCGGCGAGCCGGTGCGCCTGCCCATCGCGCGCGACGACCTTCCTCAGATCGAGCGGGCCCTCGCCTCGGCCGCGCGCTGTGAGGTCGTCCTCACCAGCGCGGGCATCTCGGTCGGCGAGCGCGACTTCGTCAAGGAAGCGCTCGCGAACCTCGGGATCGCCCTCGACTTCTGGCAGGTCGCGATGCGCCCGGGCAAGCCTTTCGCTTTCGGCGCACGTGGCGCGCAGCTCTTCTTCGGGCTGCCGGGCAACCCGACATCGGGCATGGTCTGCTTCGAGCAGTTCGTGCGCCCCGCGCTGCTGCGGCTTCAGGGCCGCGCCATCGTCGAGCGGCCGCTGCTGCGCGCCGTGCTCGAGAGGCCTGCTCGAAAGGAGAAGGGGCTCACCTTCTTCGTGCGCGCCGCGACCCGGGTCGAGGACGGGCGGCTCTTCACGCAGCCAGTCTCGCGGCAGGACTCAGGCTTGGTCTCTTCGATGGCCACCGCCAACAGCCTGATCGTGCTCGGCCCGGAGCTCGAGCGGGCAAAGGCCGGGGACGAGGTTTTCGTCCAGCCGCTCGATGGCTTCGGCACTTGAAGAGGGCGCGCCCACTCGGCGGCCGCGAGCATCGAGCAGCGCTCGGGAGACGGGCCGGCGTCCGCCTCCGCCGCGGCTTGACTTTGGAGCGCTGCCGGCAATGATCACGCGCTCGCCGAGGCATTCTTCTGGAGATCTCGGCAGTTAGCTAAGACATAGGGGGCCGCTCGTTCCTGCGGGCGGATGGAAGATGAGCTGGAGCGCCATGTCCGACAGCAAGCGCGAGCCTGCCAAGCTGCACCAGGGGCCCTCTCGCACCCTCGAAGTCTTCGCCGAAGCCCACCTGCCCACGGTCCATGGCGAGTTTCGCACCGTCGTCTTCCGCGAGAAGAAGACCGGCGCCGAGCACCTGGCGATGGTCATGGGCGAAGTCGCCGGCAAAGAGGGCGTGCCGGTGCGCGTCCACAGCGAGTGCATGACGAGCGAGGTCTTCGGCAGCCTCAAGTGCGACTGCAAATCGCAGCTCGACCACGCTTTCACGGTGATCGCCCGCGCGGGCTTCGGCGCGATCATCTACCTGCGCCAGGAGGGGCGCGGAATCGGCCTGGGCCAGAAGATTCGCGCCTACGCGCTCCAGGAGCAGGGCCACGACACCTACGAAGCGAACCGGATGCTCGGCTTCCCCGACGATCTGCGCCGCTACGACGCGGCCGCCGAGGCGCTGCGGCTCCTCGGGGTGCGCTCGGTCGACCTCATCACCAACAACCCGCTGAAGATCGCCGCGCTCGTCGACGAGGACATCGCCGTGCGCCGGCGCATCGCCTCCATCGCGCCGGTCCACGCGCACAACCACGCCTACCTGGCCGCCAAGGTCGAGCGCTCCGGCCACCTCATCGAGCTGCCCGGCGCCGAGGAAGCGGAGAGCAAGGCGGGCTGAGGCGCGCAGGGCCACACCCGAGAGCAGGCAGGCGATCGCGGGGACGCCTGTTTTCTTTGCCCGAAACCACCCCGGTGTACACTGCCGTAAAGGCAAGCGGTTCTTGGGGCGTTGGCCCTTGTTGCAGAACATGGGAAAGCTCGAGGTCAAATTCTGGGGAGTTCGAGGCAGCGTCCCCGCGCCCGGCCCGCAGACGACCGTCTACGGCGGCAACACCTCGTGCGTCGAGGTGCGTGCCGGCGACGAGCTGCTCATCCTCGACATGGGCAGCGGGCTGCGCGCGCTCGGCCAGGAGCTGAGCGGCACTCCCCGGCGCGCCTCGATGCTGCTGTCGCACTATCACTGGGACCACATCCAGGGCCTGCCCTTCTTCGGCCCGGTCTACGACCCGCGCTTCAGCTTCGACATCTACGGCGCCACCCGCGACGCCCGCGGGATTCGCGAGCTGCTCGCCGGTCAGATGAGCCCGCCCTACTTCCCGGTATCGCTCGAGACCTGCCGCGCCAAGCTGACTTTCCATCCGGTCGCCGACCGGGAGGTCCTGGCAATCGGGGAGGCCAGGGTCACCGCGCGTGAGTTGAACCATCCCAACGGCGCGCTCGGCTATCGCATCGATTACGCGGGGCGCTCGCTGGTGTACGCGACCGACAACGAGCACGGCACCCGGACCGACGACACGCTCGTCGAGCTTGCCTCGGGAGCCGACGTGCTCATCTACGACGCGATGTACACGCCGGCCGAGTACAGCGGCGACGGCAAGAGCTCGAGGGTCGGCTGGGGGCACTCGACCTGGGAAGCCGGGGTGTTGACCGCGCGTCGGGCCGGCGCACGCACCCTGGTGCTCTTCCACCACGACCCGGGGCGCACCGACGAAGGGCTCGAGGAGATCCTGGGCCAGGCGCGCAAGCAGCACCCCAACACGCGGATGGCCCGCGAGGGCAAGACGTTGGAGTTGTAGGGCGGCGTCGGTCGACGATCGAGATTCGAGAGTCGACAGCCCCCGGGCTTTGCCGCGGAACCCAAGCGATCGGTCGCAGGTTGGTAGGGGCGATAGCAATGCGCCCGGTTCAGCGAACGAAGAACCGTGCTCGTCAGTGATGGCCTTGCCGTCGGAGGTCTGCGGCCAAGCCCGGCCTGTCCGCGCCTGACTCTCGACTCTCGACTCTCGACTCGCGACCATCGATTGCCGCGTCGAGCGCCGACCGTCGACTCTCGACTCTCGACTCTCGACTCTCGACCGTCGCGCCGCCCGCCGCCCTCCGGGCGGCCCGACGAATCACCGCCTTCAGCCCGGCGAAGGGAACCCGCTCGACGGCCTCGGCGATGGGGACCCATTCGCTGGTGATGTGCTCGCGGGCGTCGAGCCGCACCTCGTCCCGCCCGTCCACGAGGGTCCAGAAGGCCGTCTCCTGGAAGATGCGAGGAGTGCGCTCCGCACGCGGCTCTCCGAACAGGAAGGAGTGCACGTAGCCCAGCGGCTCGACCTCTCCTTGAAACCCGCTCTCCTCGCGCAGCTCCCTCATGGCGCAGGCCCGCGGCTTCTCACCCCGCTCCACGGTTCCGGTGATGGGCTGCCAGAACCCGCCGCGGTGCGGATGGCGCTTGAGCAGCAACACCTCGAAACCCTCGCCCGCGGGCCGCAGGACGACCACCGACACGGTGCGCTGATCGATCCGCCCGCGGTGCTGGTTCGCCCCCAGCCGCTTGGCCAGGTTGCGCGCGAGCGCCTCCTTCATCGCCTCCATCGACGGCGCTCGGCCCAGCTCACGCTCGACCGAGGTCACCCCGGCCTCGCGGATGCCGCAGGGCACGATGAAATCGAAATGGGACAGGTCGGTCGTCAGGTTCAGCGCAAAGCCATGGGTCGTCACCCAGCGGCTCAGGTGCAGGCCGATAGCGCCGATCTTGCGCGCGTCCTTGCCCTTCTCGCCCACCCAGACGCCGGTCCAGCCCTCGATGCGGCCCGCCTTGACGCCAAACTCGGCGAGCGCGCCGATCATCGTGTCCTCGAGGCCGCGAACGTATCGGCGCACGTCGCAGCGATCGGGCGCCAAGTCGATGATCGGGTAGCCGACTATCTGGCCGGGGCCGTGGTAGGTGACGTTTCCCCCGCGGTCGGTCTGGAAGACGCCCACCCCGTGCCTCTCGAGCTCTTCGCGGGAAACCTTGATGTCTTCGGGCTCTGCCCCCCGGCCCAGGGTGAGGACCGGCGAATGCTCGAGCAGCAACAGCACGTCGCGCTTGAGCCGGCCGCGGCGGGCGAGCGCAAAGGCGCTCTGGAGCACGAGCCCATCCTCGTACTCGACCGTGCCCAGGTCGTAGACGACCAGGTTTCGCCCCTGCTGTGCCATCCGGTGTGTGCCCTCGCGGGTTCTCCGAATAACACTTCTCGGCGCGATCATCGACTTTTCAGGCGGTCGAGCCCGCCTTCCGCCAGCGCAGGCGCCAACAGTTGTGGATTTTGGGCTTGCGCGCGAAGTCCGGCGGGAGGGTGCGAGCGGTCAAGTCCTCGATCTCCAGCTCCGGCAGCGCCTCGAGCTCCATGCGAAAGCGCCGGAAGTTGTTGGAGAACACAAGATCGCCGTCGGGCCGCAGGAGCCTGGCCGTCGACCGCAGCAGCTCGACGTGGTCGCGCTGGATGTCGAAGGTGCCCTGCATCGCCTTGGAGCTCGAGAAGGTGGGCGGGTCGAGGAAGATGAGGTCCCACTTGTCCTTCTCGTGCTCGATCCACTCGCGGGCATCGGCCCGCACGAGCATGTGGCGCCTGCCGCGAAAGCCGTTGAGCTCCAGGTTGCGGCTCGCCCAGTCGAGATAAGTGTTCGAGAGGTCGACCGTCGTCGTCGAGCGTGCCCCGCCGGCCGCCGCGTAGACCGAGGCCGAGCCGGTGTAGGCGAAGAGGTTGAGGAAATCTCGGCCCTTGGCCAGCTCGCGCAGCAGCGCGCGCGTGGGCCGGTGGTCGAGGAACAGGCCGGTGTCGAGATAGTCGGTGAAGTTGACCAGGAAGCGCAGGCCGCCCTCCTGCACCTCGTGAAAGCGACCCCGCGCGCCGAGCTTCTCGTACTGGGCCGCCCCCTTCTGCTTGCGGCGCACCTTGAGGAAAACGTTCGAGGGGTCGACCTGCAGCACCTCGGGGATGACGGCGAGCGCCTCGTTGAGCCGTGCCGCGGCGCGGTTCCGGTCGACGGTCTTCGGGGGCTCGTACTCCTGGACGTGCACCCACCTCTCATAGAGATCGATGGCGAGCGCGTACTCGGGCAGGTCCGCGTCGTAGACGCGCCAACAGGTGACGCCCTCGCGTTTTGCCCACTTCGAGAGGTGCTTGAGGTCCTTGAGGAGCCGGTTGGCGAAGGCCTGGGCCCCTTCGCTCCTCGGCCCGCGCGCGGTCGAGGCCGCCTCGCCCTCCTTCGGCGGCTCGATGGGGATCTCGAGGAGGCGGCACTCGATGGCGCCGTTGTAGAGCACGTGCCGGCGGGTCGCCTTGAGCCCGACGCTCTTGGTCAGCTCGAGGTTGCCGGTGAAGACGAAGCCGTCCCAGCCCTTGAAGCGCTGCTTGAGCGTGTCGCCGATGCGCTTGTAGAGGCCGCGAAGCCCCTCGATCTCCCCGAGCCGCTCGCCATAGGGCGGGTTGACCACGAAGAGGCCCGGCTTCTCGCCGACCGGCTCGGCCATCGACAGCTCGCGCCGCTCCAAGCGCACGAGGGGGGCGACGCCGGCCTTCCTCGCGTTGACCTGCGCCGAGCGGACCGCGGCCTGCTCCACGTCGAAGCCGGCGATGGGCGGCAGGTCGGTGCGCTGGCGGCCATCGCGCGCCTTCGCCTCCTCGAGGATCGGCCCCCAGACCTCCGGCTGGTGGCCGCGCCAGCGCAGGAAGCCGAAGCTTGAGCGCAGCAGGCCCGGGGCGACGTCGGCGGCCAGCAGCGCCGCTTCTATCGGCAGGGTCCCCGACCCGCACATCGGGTCGACGAGCCCTCCGCCCTCGCGCACGACCTCGGGCCAGCGGGCGAGCAGCAGGATGGCCGCGGCGAGGTTCTCCTTGAGCGGCGCCTGCGCGCCGCGCTCCCGGTAGCCGCGCCGATGCAGGCTCTCGCCGGACAGGTCGATGCTCAGCGTCGCCTCGTCCTTGCGGAGGTGCAGGTTGACCCGCAGGTCCGGGCGCGCGACGTCGATCGAGGGCCGCCGCCCGGTCTCGTCGCGAAACTGGTCGACGATGGCGTCCTTGGCCTTGAGCGCCCCGAAGTGCGTGTGGGTGATCTGCGAGTCGGACGAGGCGAAGTCGACCGCGAGCGTGCCGTCGGGCGAGAGGTGCTCGGCCCAGCGGACCGAGCGCACCCCGGCGTAGAGCGCCTCGGGGGTCGCGGCGGGAAAGCGCGCGATGGGCAGCAGGATGCGGCTCGCGGTGCGCGACCAGAGGCAGGCGCGGTACGCGGTCGCGAGCGGGCCGGCGAAGCTCACCCCCGCCCTCGTCCCCTCGACGCTGGCCGCGCCGAGGCCGCGCAGCTCGTCGGCGAGCAGCCCCTCCATGCCCTTGGGCGTCGTGGCGAAGAACTGGGTCTCGGTCATGTTCGGACTCCGAAAGCGCGGCAGGCGCGCCGCTCCATTCAGAAGCGCAACAACTGGCGAAGCCGGCGGGCCTCGTCGGCCCCCAGCGGGCGCCCGCCGAAGCGCGCGGCGAGATAGCGCTCGGTGACGAGCTCGACGATCGGCGCGAAGGGTGCGCCGGAGTCAGCCACCGCGCGCGCGAGCTCGCGGGAGGTCTGCGAGCGCGCCTTGGAGAATCCGCGGGCGGCCAGCCGCCGCAAGAGCATCCGGTAGACCCGCGCCGCGTGCCGATCGCTCTTCCAGCGCACGCGCCGCTCGGCCCCCGCGGGCAGGCGCCAGAGCCTCTTCGCGACCGCGAGCGCGAGCGCGAGCGCTATCGCCGCCCCCAGGTAGTTGAACAGCCCCGCGGCCCCAGCCCCGGTGCGCCCTTGGAAGCGGGCCAGGCCGCTCGAGAGCGCGCGAAAGACCGAGCGCACCGCGCGGACCTGGTCCCAGAAATTCAGGTCGACGACGAAATTGCGCCACGGCCCGGAGGCCCGCTCGTAGAAGTCGATGAGCGCCGAGAGCAACGAAGAGGTATCGGCGAGCCGTCCCTCGGGCGGCGTCGGGTCGAACGGCACGAAGCCGACCTCGGGGAAGTAGACCTCGGTCCAGGAGTGGGCGTCGCCGGCGCGCACGACGTAGCTGCCCTCCTCGTCGCGGAGGCCGCCGTAGAAGCCGGTCACGTTGCGGGTCGGCACGCCCGCCGCGCGCAGCAGCACCGCCATCGCCGTGGAGAAGAACTCGCAGTGCCCGGCGCGCCGCTCGAAGAGGAAATGCGCCAGCGGGTCGGCGGCCGGCGCGGGCAGCTCGGTCGTGTAGCGAAACCGCGAGAGCTCCCGCTCGATGGCGAGCGCCTTGTCGTACGGGTCCTCGAGGCCGGCGGTCAGGCGGCGCGCGAGCTCGGCGATCCGCGGGTCGAGTCCCTCGGGGAGCTGCAAGAAGAGCCGCTCGATGCCCTCCCGGTACTCGTCGCCCCTGCCGCGCAGCTTTTCGGGGCCAAGCGGCGCGCGGGCGCGCAGCTCGTACTTGAAGCCCTCCGGCGCCTCGGGCCGGACCCTGACGTCGCCGAGCGCATCGGCGACGAAGAAGAGCATCGGCCGGCGCAAGCCCCGGCGCAGGTAGCGGGGCGAATCGATGCGGACCATCCGCCCGGTCAGGAAGACCGCGTTCGTGCCGGCGGTGCCGAGGACCTCGACGCGAAAGCGCGTGTCCCCCTCGGCCTGCTCCGAGAAGTCGAGGTAGCGCCGCGGCTCCCTGCGCGGCGCGTTCGACTGCCAGCCCGTGCCGTCGTAGAAGTCGAAGGTCTTGCCCTTCCACAGCAGCCCGGCGTGCTCCTGGCCGGGGTCGGGCCTGACAGTGAAGCGCATCACCGGCCGCGGATCGGTCTTCAGCACGCCGTGGACCTCGAGCCGGAGCTGCTCGGAGAAGCCGACCGAGGCGCCCTGGGCCGGCTTGGGCAGCCGGATGAACGCGCCGGAGGTGAAGCGCGGGAAGGCGAAGAAGATGACTATCGCGCCCCCGAGCGCGGCTATCGAGAGCCCGGTCAGGCCAGCGAGCAGACGTCCGGAGACGAGGCTGTCGGCCACCTGTCGCGGGGTGCGCGCCTCCTCGACGACTCGCGACAGGTGCGAGAGCGTCAGCGCCGTCGTCGCGCTGGCCGAGTAGCACGCGAAGAAGACGCCGTAGAGCAGGTCCGCCGAGAGGGCAGCGCCGCCGGCGAGCATCAGGAGCGCGGAGAGATAGAGCAGCCCGTCGTCGGCGGCGCTCTGGCGAGACAGCAGGCGGTTGGCCGCCAGCGCCGCCGCGAAGAGCGACGCGGAGACGACGAGGTCCATCGCCCCGGTGAGCCAGAGCGCGGCGAGGACGGCGAACGCGGCGCCCGTCAGCGCCGTCAAGAGGGCGCCGCGGCCGCGGCCGATGCGCCCGTCGGCGAAGTAGGAGCCGATGAGCACCGCGGCAAAGAGCGCGACCAGCGGCACCGGCACGTCGCCCTCGGCCGAGATCGACGCGAAGGCGAACCCCACCGCGGCGTGCGCGGAGAGCTTTCGAGCGGTGGCGAGCCTCACGCCGCGCCTCCCCCGGCGCCGATGGCGAGCGCGCCCTCGCGCTTGGGATCGGGGGCCGGCCCCGAGCTCTGCGCGGGCCCGAGCTCGGCGAGCCGTCGCAGCAGGCGCTTGAGCTGCACCGGGCCGGAGGCCGGAGGCAGGTACTCGCCGCTGGTCGCCAGCCCGACCTCCAGGCCGCGGCCAGAGAGCATGCGCGCGACGGCCGCGGCCTGCTCGAGCGGCCCCTCGAGCCAGTCGCCGGGCTCAGGCCCGCGGTTGTCGACGAGAAGGACGACGCGCCGGCGCTGCTCGTGCTCACGCTCAGCGACGAGCAGGCGCCCGACGGCGGCGCTCTTGCGCCAGTGGACGTGACGCCGGTCGTCGCCCGCGCGCATCTCGCGCAGCCCGTGCAGCTCCGCGCCCCGCCCCGCCCTGCCCTCGGGGCGCTCGCCGTCGCGACAGCCGCCTCGGGCGCGCCGCTCGAGCGGGCGCACCCGCGCCGGGACCACGTAGAGCTCGTCGGGGACCGAGACGTGGATGTACTTCTCGAAGAAGCCGAACGGGAAGCGCGTGGAGACGACGAGCCTGTCGAGCTGGAAGCGCCCGCGGCGCGGGACGCTCGTGTGCAGCGTGGTCTCGGCGCGGCCATCGGGACCGACGTAGAGGACCGAGGCGCGCTGGCCGGCGAACGGCCCGTCCTTCTCGGCGATGAGGAGCGTGAAGGAGGGCCAATGGCGCTTGAGGTTGCGCACCCGGTAGGTGACGGCGAACCCGCCGCGCGCCGGCGGATCGGCCGGTAGCACCCTCTCGAGCCGAAGCCCCTGCACCGCGCTCTCGGAGAGCACGCCGGAGATGAGGATGGCGCTGAGCTGCAGGCCGAGCACGAGGAAGAGCAGGTTGTTGCCGGTGTTGAGCGCGGCGATGCCCACGCCCAGCGTGAAGAGCGAGTAGTACCAACCCTCCCGCGTAAAGCGCAGGCGGCGGCGCCGGCGGCGCTCCTCGCGCATCCGCTCGCTCCAGCTCGGGCGGGCGACCGGGGGTGCCGAGGGCATCCTCTACTCCGGCACTTCGACCCGCTCGAGCAGGTCGGCGAGGATCCGCTCGGCTTCGCCGCGATCGGTCTCGCTCGCCTCGCGCCCGGCCGGCGCGATGCGGTGGGCGAGGCAGGCGATGGCGACCCGCTTGACGTCGTCGGGCAGCAAGAAGTCGCGCCCGTCGAGCAGGGCCACCGCCTTGGCCGCCGACTGCAGGCTCAGCAGGCCGCGGGTCGAGGCGCCGCCCGCGAGCAGCGGGCTCTCCCGGGTCGCGCGCACCAGCGCGACCATGTAGTCGGCCAGCGACGGCTCGACCCGCACCGCCGCGGCGCTCGCCTGCAGGCGCACGACCTCGGCGGCCGAGGTGACCGGGGCGAGGGTCGCGAGCGGCTCTTCGCCGGTGGGCGAGAGCAGCAGCTCGCGCTCGGTGCTCGCCCCCGGGTAGCCGAGCGAGATGCGCAGCATGAAGCGGTCGAGCTGCGAGTCGGGCAGCGGATAGGTCCCCGACTGCTCGCGAGGGTTCTGCGTCGCGAAGACGAGGAAGGGCGCGGGCAACACCCGGGTCTCGCCGTCGAGGCTGACGCGGCCTTCGGACATCGCCTCGAGCAGCGCCGACTGCGTGCGCGGGGGCGCGCGGTTGAGCTCGTCGGCGAGCACGACGTGGGCGAAGACCGGCCCGGGGCGAAACGAGAAGCTCGCCGAGCGCGGGTCGAAGACCTGGGCGCCGAGGATGTCCGAGGGCAGCAGGTCGCTGGTGAACTGGACCCGCGCGAACGACATGTCGAGCGAGCGCGCGAGCGCCTGGGCCAGGGTGGTCTTGCCGACGCCGGGGACATCTTCGATGAGCAGGTGGCCTCTGGCGACCACGGCGCAAACCGCCAGCTCCACCGCTTCGCGCTTGCCCCTCAAGGCCCGCTCGACGCTGTCGCAGATCTTCTGGAGAAGCTTGCTCGCCTGCTCGGATGAGAATCGCTCTGGGTGCGCCGCGAGGGCCTCGGATGCCATGGGGCGGCAGTCTAGCAGTGAGTTGTGAGTTGTGAGTTGACAGTTGTGAGGCGGCAGCCGGGCCTTCGCCCCGCGACCCCAGGGCTCGTCACCGGGCACTTGGCCCGCCATGACCTTGAACCAACCGGGAGGCCGCCCTCCCCCGGTCACCTCGAGCAGGGTCGGGAGGCCCGACCTCGTCCTCGGTCCTTCACCGGCTGTGTCCTCTCGAAGGCGGGGCCTTTGGTTCGAGCGCGGAACGAGGGAGGCGGAGCCGAGGATCTAGCCGCTCAAGGGGAGCCGGCCCCGACGGAGTCGAGGCCGGATTCCTCGACGGGTCTTCGGTCCCCCGCGGGTGGCGCCTCGGCGCGCGCCCGGCGCTCGAGCCTGTCGCGCTCGGCGAGGACCTTGGCGGCATAACCGGCCAGCGCCTGCCTCCTCGGCGCCTCGCCCGCCGCGAGGATCGCGCGAGCGGCGCCCGGACCGACGTTGTAGGCGAGCAGCGCTTCCTCGACCTCGCCGAACCGCGCGAGCAGCTCCGCGAGATAGGCGCACCCGAGCTCGAGGTTGCGCTCGAAGTCGAAGAGGTAGCGCGCCTCGCGCACCGGGCTCTTCGCGCGCTCGGCGAGCCACCTGCCCGTCGCCGGCATGAGCTGCATCAAGCCCAGCGCGCCCTTGGGGCTGACCGCGTAGCTGTCGAAGTTGCTCTCGACGCGAATGACCGCGGTGACCAGCAGCGGATCGAGCTGGTTGCGCCTCGCCTCGCGCACGATGGCCAGCGCGACGCGAAACCCCTGGCGCGGGGGGAGCCCGGTGCGGCTGCGGCCGACCTCCGCGGCGATGCCCAGCCGCTCGGCCTCGATCCAGAGCTCTTCGTCAGCCGGCCTTGCCGCGAGACCTCGTTCGAGCCTGGCCAGCCGCGCGAGCAGCGCGCTCCGTTCCCCCTCGCTCGCGCGCTCGGACGCCGCGAGCCTCGCCTCGGCCTCGCGGAGCCGGCCCTCGAGCCGGCGCAACGGCTCCTCGCGCTCCAGCCCGCGCGCGACCGGCCAGAGCGCGGCGGCGAGCGCGAGCCCTGTGGCGACGCCCACGACCGTGGACTTCATCGGTTCGGCCCCCGCCCGGTCCCCGGAGCAGCAGGCATGCCACGCCCGACCTCCTCCTCGTGCGGTTGCACGGCCGGAGCGGGGATTGTCGAGGCGCCCCGCTTCGAGCCGAGGGAACGCGGCACCACACTCGAGGCCCCGACAGGAAACGACCTGCCCACGCTTTCGCCAAGGCGGCCGCGGCAAGAGGCGAAAGCCCTGTGCCCCCGACACCTCCCCGCCATGCAGCCGGCTCCAGGCGGCACGCTTTCAGGTCAGGCAGACGTGACTAGCTTTCGCAGCAAGAGGTGGGGGACGGCCGATGGCCTGGACGATCGCGCTGCTGCTGCTGGGAAACTGGGTCGTAGGGCTCGCGAGCGGCGCGCACCTCGGTTGGTGGCTTCACGTGGCGTTCGTGCTCGCTGTCGTATCGGCGCTGATGGGCCTGACCGGGCGGATGGCCTCGATTCGCTCGAGCAGCAGACGCGCGGTCGCGAATCGAACCCGACAACCCGAGCCGCCCGACGGGCGCGGCTCGCTCGAGTAACGGAGAGGGCATGCGGATGCGCGGTGGCTTCGGAGCGGGCGGCCCCAAGAACGAGCTGGTCGAGCTGCCCTCGGACCCCTCCGGCTTCGTGCGGCGCGAGTGCCCCGGCTGTCATCGGACTTTCAAGGTCCGCGCCTCGCGGCTCGACCAGGGCCTGGTGCTCCAGCGGGTCGTGGGCAAGGTGTCGCACGAGAACGCGCACGAGGCGCTCTGTGCCCTCGAGCAGCGCTGCTGCCCCTACTGCGGCGCCGGGGCTCTCGACGACGCCTGGTTCACCGCCGAGCAGCGCGCCTGGCTCGACAAGCGGGCCGAGACCCTGCTGCTCGAGGTCCGCTACGAACAGCTCGCGCACGTCGAGCGCACCCTGGCCGACAACCCGAGCCCGACCTTCCTGCCGGTGCGTCCGGAGATGCCCGACTGCACCTTGCGCCCCGAGCGCAACGACATGCGGCTGGTCCCGCTGCTGTGCTGCGGCGAGGAGCTGAAGGTCTCTGAGTCCTGGCTCGGCCCGGTGCGCTGCTTCTTCTGCGGCAGGGAGCACGAGCTGGGCGCGACGGTGATCCGGCAGAGGCTGGAGCGAGAGTTGTGAGGTGCGAGTTTTGAGTTGGGAGTTCTGAGTTGGGAGTGGACACCGCCGGCTTCGCCCGACCCGAGCCAGGCAGGTCGGCAGGTGACGCAGGGCAATTCGCCCGTCCAGGGCTCGAGCAGAGGCGCGGTCGAGCAAGCGCGGGCCGCGGCCGAGCAGGCGAACCGCGACTCACAACTGGGTAACCGCCGGGCCGAAGCAGGCGCACGCCGGGGCAGAGCAAGCGCACGCCGGGGTGAAGCAAGCGAACCGCGCCTCGCAACTGGGCAAACGCCGGGCCCGAGCAAGCGCACGCCGGGGTGAAGCAAGCGAACCGCGCCTCACAACTGGGCAAACGCCGGACCCGAGCAACCGCACGCCGGGGCGAAGCAAGCGAACCGCGCCTCACAACTGGGTAAACGCCGGATCCGAGCAACCGCACGCCGGGGCGAAGCAAGCGCACGCCGGGCCGGAGCAAGCGGACGCCAGACCCGAGCAAGCGGACGCCGGGTCGGAGCAAGCGGACGCCGGGTCGGAGCAAGCGGACGCCGGACCCGAGCAAGCGGACGCCGGGTCGGAGCAAGCAGCAAAGGGAGCCTCACGAAGGGCTGAGGAACCGTCGAGAAATCCTTCTCAGCCTCGCTTCAGCGCCCCTTCTACATGCGCGCACGCAAGCCGGGACGGCGGCGGTCCCGCTCGTCCTCCGCTCGCCGTCGACGCCCTACTCCCTACTCACAACTCACAACTCACAACTCCCGATTTACTCCCCGCGCGCCCGCGCCTCGAAGAACCGATAGGTCATCTCCAGGCCGCGGGCGAGGTCGACTTCCGGCTTCCAGCCGAACAGCTTGCCGGCGAGCGTCGGATCGATGCAGCTCCGCATCTGCTCGCCCGGCTTGGCCGGCGCGTGGACCGGCGGCCTGTCGAGCCCGGGGACGGCGACGAGCTTGTCGTAGAGCGTGTTGACGTCGGTCTCGACGCCGGTGCCGATGTTCACCGCGCCGACGAAGTCGCTCTGCACGGCCATCAGGTTGGCTCGGGCGACGTCGTCCACGAAGACGAAGTCGCGGGTCTGCTTGCCCTCGCCGAAGATCTGGCAGTCCTTTCCCTCGAGCAGCCGGCTGCAGAAGATGGCCACCACGCCAGCCTCGCCGTGCGGGTTCTGCCGCGGGCCGTAGACGTTCGCGTAGCGCAGCGCCGTGTACGACAGGCCGTACTGCTGCCGGTAGTAGTTGAGGTAGAGCTCGCCCGACGCCTTGGAGACGCCGTACGGCGAGCACGGCCGCTGCGGGTGCGACTCGGGCGCGGGGAAGACGTCCTGCTCGCCGTAGATGGCCCCGCCGGTCGAAGAGAAGACCACCCGCCGGGTGCCCGCCTTGACCGCGGCCTCGAGGATGTTGATGAACCCGCCGATGTTCACGTCGGCGTCGAAGCGCGGATCGGCCACCGAGCGGCGCACGTCCATCTGTGCGGCGAGGTGCGAGATGGCGTCGGGCTTCTCGTCGCGGATGAGCTTCGCGGTCTCCGGCGAGCGGATGTCGAGCTGGTGCAGGCGCACCCGCGGGTCGAGGTTTTCACGCCTGCCGCTAGAGAGATCGTCGACCGCCAGGACCTCGAAGCCCTGCGCGAGGAGCTTGTCGCAGACGTGCGAGCCGATGAAACCGGCGCCACCGGTCACCAGGACCTTCATGAGTGCCTCCAAGGGTTGAGACGCGAATCGGTGCGGAGTCGCGAGGCTCCGAGAGAGATTTTTCGGACTCGGCGCGCTCGCTTCAAGGCGTGGCGCCGGGGCGAAGCTGCCCGCGGAACCAGGCGACCGTGCGCTGCAGACCTTTGTGCAGCGGGATCTGCGGCTCCCAACCGAGCACTTCCTTGGCGCGGCGGATGTCGGGCTTGCGCTGCTTTGGGTCGCCCTTGGGCAGCGGGTGGAAGGTGATCTTGCCGCTGCCCCCGGCCACCTCGCGCACCGCCTCGACGAACTCGAGCATCGTGAACTCGCCCGGGTTGCCGATGTTCACCGGGTCGGGATAGCCGCTCTCGGCCAGCAGCAGGATGCCGCGCACGAGATCGTCGACGTAGCAGAACGAGCGGGTCTGCTTGCCGTCGCCGAAGACCGTGAAGTCCTCGTCGCGCAGCGCCTGGCCGATGAAGGCGGGCACGACCCGGCCGTCGTCGAGGCGCATGCGCGGCCCGTAGGTGTTGAAGATGCGCACCATGCCGGTGTCGACCCCGCGGCTGCGCCGGTAGGCCGAGACGATGGCCTCGCCGTAGCGCTTCGCCTCGTCGTAGACCGCCCGCGGGCCGAGGGTGTCCACGTTGCCGAGGTAGCTCTCGTGCTGCGGGTGGACGAGCGGATCGCCGTAGATCTCGGAGGTCGAGGCCTGGAGGAAGCGCGCCTTCTTCGCCAGCGCGAGCTCGAGCGCGTTCTCGGTCCCTTTCGACCCGGTCCGCAGCGTCTCGAGCGGAAGCTGGGCGTAGTCGATGGGCGAGGCGGGAGAGGCGAAGTTGAGCACGTAGTCGACCCCGCCCTCGATGGCGAAGGGCTCGACGATGTCGTGCTCGACGAACCGGAAGCCGGGGTCGGCCTCGAGGTGCGCGATGTTCTCGCGCTTGCCGGTGATCAGATTGTCGACCGCAACCACCTGGTGGCCGCGCGACAGCAAGGTCTCGCACAGGTGCGAGCCGACGAAGCCGGCGCCCCCCGTGACCACCCAGCGCTTGGTCGTCATGGATTTCCGTTCCTTGGTTGGTGAGCGCTATTTGCGATCGTCGAGCAAGCTCATCTGGCCGGGCAGGTCCTTCTTGTGCTTGTCGAGCACGAGGTCGATGCCTTCCCGGATGAACGTCGCCACCGGCCTTTGAGTCCTCTGGCTGAGGACCTTGAGCAGCTCGTTCTGCTCGGGGGTGATGTAGACGGTGGTGGAGATCTTGTTGCGGGCCATCGCGGCTGGCTCCCTTGCGAGGCGCGTGAACGCCGTTTCGCGGGCCGGGACGCTATATGGCCATATGTTTATTGTCAAACAGGGTAGGCCTGCCGACCTGTCGAGGAAACGACCGCGGCCGCCAGAGCATGGGCCGCCGCGCGCGAGGCGACGACGGGTGCAGTCGAAGGTCGAGGGAGCGGCCGCCCAAGGCAGGAAGAAACCTCAGGAACTTCAGCCCGGTGGGACCGCGCACCCGGCCTCCAGGAGGCTCATGCGAGGCCCCAGCAGGCCCCAGGAGGCGCCGCCGGGAGCCAGCCTCACCAAAAGCCCGCGGGCCCAAGATCGCTCCACGGGTCAGCCAGGGGCCTTCCTGGTCCGATGCGGCTCGAAAACGGCGCCGATAGCGCCCGCGAAGCGGGCCCGGCGGCTCCTGGAGCAACCGCGCGCGGCCCCGAGGTGGGCGGCGGCACGGTTGGCCGCTCGACCGTCTCGCGACGAGAAGAGCGGCCAGCCCCGGTTGGCTGACCGCCTGCGGATCTGCTGGCTGTAAACCGGGCGACCGCCCGGTCGAGGGCTAACCTCAGGAGAAGCCGCCGTGCCCGCCGCAGCTCCCACTGCTGGTGTGGCCCCCGCTGCTCCCGGTCGAGATCGCTGGGGCCGACAACAGGCGAACCGCGTCCTTCGCGCCGCAGGCCGGGCATTGGACGGCCAGGTCAGCGTCCGTCGCGCGCACGAGATCCTCGAAGCGCTCGCGGCAGGTTCGGCATTCGAATTCGTAGAGCGGCATGTCTCCTCCAACCTCGCCCGGGGCAGGTCTTTCTGCTTGGCGTGCGAGCCGCGCCGCCACTGGACGTGCGTCTCTCCGCAGAGACAAGGCGACCTCCGGGGTGTCGGCTCACAACTCACAACTCAAGACTCACAACTAGCCACCTCATCGGAGCCCACGGCAAGTCCAAGGGTTCGCGGGCGCCCCGAAGCGCGATCGGCCTGATATTCTCACGCCTTCTTTTCAACGGTGGGCCCGCCCATGCGCTGTCCGTCACTTCCCCCGCCTTCTTTCTTGCTGGCGCTGGCCCTCGCGTTCGCCGCCTGCCAGTGCGAGACGCTGCCGCCGAGCGTCGCCTGCACGAGCGACGCGAATTGTAGCCCCGGCTCCCAGTGCCGCGACGGCACCTGCACGAAGGTGTCGACCGATGCGGGCCTTGACGCCGGCGAGCAGGACGCGGGCGGGTCGGCCGACGCGGGCTGCCCTCACCCCTGCGGCCAGGCTTGCTGCGGTGATGAGGAGGTGTGCGAGGAGGGCGCCTGCCGCCTCGACTGCGGCGCGGCGGCCCGCTGCGGCGCGGCGGGCTCACAGCTCTGCTGTGGCGAGGGCGAGGTCTGCTACCGCGAGGAATGCGTCGTCCCCGGGCCGACCTGCGAGAGCCTCGCCGACTGCATCCCCGGCGAGTACTGCGACCCGGCCATCGGCCGCTGCCTCGAGCGCGGCGACGGCACCTGCGAATACCGGCCGCCCGCCGGCGCCTTCAGCCCGGCGGACCGCTGGCATTTCTCGGTGACGACCGACAGCTACACGCAGGTGATGATGGCCCCGGTGGTCATCGACGTGAACGCCGACGGCACCCCCGACGTGCTCGCCAACTTCTTCGGTCCGGGCGGCTACAACGCGGCCGGCCTGCTCCGCGCGCTCTCGGGCGACGACGGCAGGCTGCTCTGGACGAGCGCCGACTCGGCCGACCAGCACGTACGGCCCCCGGCGAGCATCGCCGCCGGAGACCTCGACGGCAGCGGCCGCATCCTCGTCGTCACCGTCTCCTTCGCCGGCCCGCTCCTCGCCTTCGACGGGGCGAGCGGCGCTCTCGTCTGGACCTCGCACGACGCGGCGGGCGAGCCGGTCAACTGCGCGGCGAGCTGGGGCGGTCCGAGCCTGGCCGATCTCGACGGCGACGGCAGCGCCGAGGTCGTCTGCGGCCTGAAGGTCTTCGACAAGGACGGCCTGCTGCGCTGGGACCAGGGCATGGGGGCCGGGCGCATCGGCCCCTTGAGCATCGCGGCCGACCTCGACGGCGACTGGCGCCTGGAGGTGACCGACGGCGCCTCGGCCTTCCGCCACGACGGCACGCCGCTCGGCTGGACGGGCCCGGGCTTCGGCGGCTTCCCGGCGACCGGAGACTTCCTCGACGCCTCGAACACCCTCGGGCGCGACGGCAGGCCCGAGCTGGTGGTCGTCAACTCCGGAGCGCTGGCGCTCGTCTCCGGCGCCACCGGCGAGCTGCTCGCCGGCCCGGCCGCCCTGCCCTCCTGGAACGGAACCGAGTGCGTCCAAGGCGGCGGCAACCCCGGCAGCGGCGGTCCGCCCACGGTCGCCGACTTCGACGGCGACGGCCAGGCCGAGGTCGGGGTCGCCGCTCTCGACTGCTACACGGTCTTCGAGGTCGCGCTCGAGGCCGGGGCGCCCGTCTTCCAGGTCCTCTGGTCGAAGAAGGTGCAGGACCACAGCTCCTCGGTCACCGGCAGCTCGGTCTTCGATTTCGAGGGCGACGGGGCCGCCGAGGTGGTCTACGCCGACGAGGTGCTGCTGCACGTGTTCCGGGGCTCGGACGGCGAGGAGATCTTCAGCCGCCCGAACTGCTCGGGCACCACCTACGAGTACCCGGTCATCGTCGATGTCGACGGCAACGGCCGCGCCGACATCGTCATCGCCCAGAACACCTACGCGGCCGTCGGCCTCGGCTGCGATCCGGCCGTGCAGCCGGGCGTCCACGTCTACAGCGACGCCGCCGACAACTGGGTCAACACCCGGCGCATCTGGAACCAGCACGCCTACCACGTCACCAACGTCTGCGACGGCATCGACCGCGCCTGCGGAGGCCGGGGAGCCGAGGGCAACACCTACGGGCGCATCCCCGCCTCCGAGATGCCGAACTGGGCCTTCACCAACCTGCCGCCCGGCGAGCAGGCCCTCCCGCTCAACAACTTCCGCCAGAACGTCCAGGGCGAGGGGCTCTTCAGCGCGCCCGATCTCGTGGGGCAGGAGCTGTCGGCCGACCGCTCGGGCTGCCCCGCCGAGCTGACGCTGTCGGCGCGGGTGACCAACGACGGAGCGCTGGGGATCCTGCCCGGCCTGAAGGTCGCCTTCTACAGGGAGGGCCCGCCGCGCGAGCTGCTGGCGGTCGGCGAGACGCGCACGAGGCTGCTGCCGGGCGAAAGCGAAGTGGTCAGCGGGGTTTGGCAGCAGCCGGCAGGAAGCGCGCCGAGATTCCTCGTCATCGCCGTCGTCGACGACGACGGCAGCGGCGCGGGCGCAGTCTCCGAGTGCCGCGAGACGAACAACGAGCTCGGTCCCTTCGAGACGGGCTGCGGCGCGGGTCCGAGCTGAAAAGGTGTCGAAGAACCCTTCGAGCGCTCGCCGGTCGGCCCGAGTCACTCGCGCGGGCGCGGTGCCTAGAGGGCAAGCGCTGATTGGTTCGTGGGGACAGCCGGGCGAGGCGCCGGCCCGACCTTCGGGGTGAGCGGAGAGGCGCGGCGAGCTTGAGGAGATTCGCGACACCTCTTGAGCGCGCGGTTGACGTTGAGGCAACCTGCGGAATATCAAGGTCTTTCTTTCTAGCCCGGGATGAACATGAAGCTCTCCTACGCCAGCGTCTTTTCCGCAGTGCTCCTTGCCGGCTGCTTCGGCTCCGATCAGAAGGAGGAGACGGTCAGCCCCGAGAAGGTCACCGAAGACACGCTCGTCGACGGCGTCAAGGAGGAGCGGCGAGGCGACGAGATCGTCAAGGAGTTCGACCTCAACCGCGACAAGCAGCCCGACGTCTGGAAGTACTACCAGACGGTCAAGGTTGAAGACGGCCACTCGTTCGACAGGCTGGTGCGCAAGGAGCTCGACATCAACTGGGACGGCAAGATCGACATCTGGCGCTACTACGACGAGCGCGAGCAGGTCGACCGCGAGGCGCTCGACCTCGACTTCGACGGGCGCATCGACCAGGTCAACTACTACGAGAAGGGCCAGATCACGAAGAAGGAGAAGGACCTCGACTACGACAAGAAGGCCGACCTGTGGATCTTCTACGAGAAGGGCAAGATCGTCCGCAAGGAGCGCGACACCAACGGCGATGGCAAGATCGACTACTGGGAGTACTGGGAGGGGGATGCCATCGACCGCGTCGGCGAGGACCTCGATGGCGACGGCAACGTCGATCGCTGGACGAAGAAGAGCGCCGCGGGCGAGTAGCTCGCTCGGACCAGTCCGTTCGCAGCCTAGGGCCCCGCCTTCCGAGAGGAGGCGGGGCTCGTTTCGTCTTTGCGTCGCGGGCCGGCGCCTCGGGCAAGAGCGCTCGGAGCAGCTTCCCGATTCGGCGACGGGCGCCTAGCGAAGCGCCCCGGCCCATCTGCGACCGATCGCCTAGATACCTTCCGGAGCGCCGGACGCCGGGATCGCCGATCTCCGGTAGACCGGCCTTCGGATCCCGGCGGCGGGGCGGTTCGCCGGACCCGCCAGCACGACGCCTGGCGCTCCGTCTCTCGGCGGGCGCATTCGCCATGCGCCCCACCGACCCCCGACCGATCGCTCAGGTCCCGGGCGAAGCCGGGGCTGTCGGCTCCTGACTCTCGGCTGCCGCCGCGCCCTCACGGCGCCTTGGCCGGAACCGCCGCCTTTCCCTCGCCAGGCTCCGGCTCCTCGACCGCCCACGGGCTGGGAAGCAGCGGAGGCCGCTCGTTGGCTCGCGCCGAGCGCTGCAGCTCGAGCTCGGCGATGAGCATTGCCGGCGCCACCGCCGAGACCGGGACATAGCCGCTCTCGGCGCCGCAGAAGCCGTTGAAGACGCCCGGCGCGTCGCCGGTGGCCGTCACCTTGTTGATGGTGGTCAGGGGCGTCCCGACCATCTCCACGCCGCGCACCAGCTCCTCCCTGCCCGTCTTCGCGTCGACCCGGTAGACCAGCCGCGGGATGCCCTTGAAGGCCTGGTAGCCGTAGGTCGAGGTGTTGGTGTTGCCGCCGGCGATGTCCTCGATGATCAGCGCGTAGGGCTTCTTCTGCCGGCGCGCCTCCTCGACGAGCATCCGCTTGAGCTTGTCGTAGCCTACCTGCCGCGTGCTCTCGACGACCAGGTTGGCCATGCGCGACATCGGCGGGCGGTTGGCCTGGGCGCGGCCGTGGCCGTTCGAGCCCGCGGAGCCTTTGACGGGCTTGCGCGACATGAGGAAGCCCTGCAGCTTGCCGTCCCTGACCAGCTCAACCCGCTGGGCGGGGACGCCCTCGTCGTCGTAGCGATAAAAGCCGTTGAGCGACCGGCCTCCCAGCGCGCCCAAGGTCGGGTCGTCGACGATGGAGAGGAAGGCCGGCAGCACCTGGCCGCCGACCTGGCCCTTGAAGGTGCGCCCCTCCTTGTCGTTCTCCTGGCGGTCACCCTCGAGCCGATGGCCGACCACCTCGTGGAAGAGCACGCCCGCCGCGCGCGGCGCGAGGATGGCCGGGCCGGTGTAGGGGTCGATGACCGGCGCGGTGCGCAGGGCGCGCAGCTCGGAGATCATCTGCGCGGTCTCGCGCTTGATCTCCTCGAGCTTGGGCAGCCCGGCCTCGGTCGAGGCGTAGTAGTCGCGGCTGTTCTCGAGGAGCTGGCCGTCGACCGCGCGGGTGACGGCCTGCACGTGGACCGCGTACCTCGTCGCCTCGGTCACCAGCGCGCCGCCCTCGCTCGAGGCGAAGTAGCGCACCTCCTTGCGCGCCTCGACCTTGACGTCCGAGTCGAAGACCTCGGGGTGTCGCTTGAAGAGCTCGCCGACCTCGCGCACGGTGCGCCCGGCCCGCTGCGAATCCCAGGTGAAGGGCTCGGGCGGCTGGACGAAGCGCGAGGGCTTCTCGCGCGAGAACGAGGCGGTGCGCTCCTCTGCGTCGACCTCGTAGACGCGTTTGCCCTTCTTCTTCAGGTACGCGGCGAGCGCGGCCTTGTACTTCTCGTCGGTCACCAGCCAGAGCGCGTTGCGCAGCGCGCGCGGGTCGTCGTCGAGCGGCGCGTCCTTTCGCACCTCGTAGCTGTTGAGCTCCGCGAGGTCGAACAACTCCAGAGGATCGCCCCCCGAATTGTCGAGCTCGTAGGAGCCGACGCGCACGTCGACCCCGAGGCGCCGGTCGCGCAGGGCGTGGTCGGAGAAGACGGCACCATAGCGCCCGGAGACCTGGCGCACCTGCTCGTCCTTGATCTGGTAGGCGATGAAATACGGCGCCTCGTACTCCTTGAGCTGCAGCTTCTCTATCGAACGGGCGAGCTCGCTCTCCATCGCGCCAAGCAGCCTGGCGCGAACGTCCTCCTCACCCAGGGCAAAGGCCGGGACGGCAACCACGAGGGCGACGGTCAACAGGGGGGTCTTCATGCTCCACCTTTCTGCGGTTCGGACGACGGGGCCGACAGGGACGGCGATGATAGTCACGACCGGGAGGCGACAGGCACCAGCGCTTCGATGCTGAGGGGGTCGCGGCGGTTCGTATCGGCGACGGCCGCACGAGCCCGCATCGAGAAGGCGGGCTGGCGCGACGCCCGGCGTCCCGCAGCCGCGCCGAGAGGGCCCTCGCGAACAGGCTGGGCTTCACCCGGAACCTGGAAGTGATCGGTCGCAGGTCGGTACCGGGGGGGCTGGTAGGTGGGCATCGAGATGTTCCCGTCGAGGAATCGAGCAGAGGCGCGGCCTATCCGAGGGTCCCCGGCGGCCGGCACGAAGGCCAGCCCTCCCGAGTCGTGCCCCTCCGCAACGAATCTTCAAGGTCAGCAGTACAGGCCGCCCCCAGCCTCCTCGCTCGCAGCCTCCTGCCTTGCGCGCACGAAGAAACTGATAGAGTTCGCGGCCCGACATTTCGGACCTGATGCCAGCTCGCCGCTACATCTTCGCGATCTTCCTCGCGCTGTGCACCGCCGCCAGCCTCCTGCCGCTCTGGGTCGGCGCGCACCTGCCTGCCGTCGATGCGCCCCAGCACCTATTCCTCATCCACGTGCTCGGGAGCCTGGACGACCCCTCGCTGCCCTATCACGACCATTTCGTCGCGCGCCCCGGGCTGACCTACCTGACCTTCTATTACACGGTCCGTGCGCTGGCCGCGCTGGTCGGCGTCGAGATCGCGCTCAAGCTGTGGCTGACGCTCGTGCTCGGCGCGATTCCGCTGTCGCTGCTGGTGCTGCTGCGGGCGCTCGGCCGCAGCCGGTGGCTCGCGCTACTCGCCTGCCCGCTGCTCTACACCGACAACTTCTACTGGGGCCTGTTCAGCTTCCAGTCGAGCCTTCCCTTCACGTTCTTCACGCTCGGCTTCTTCGTCCTGGCGCTCGAGAGCGATCTGGGTACCCGCAAAGCACGGCTCGCGCTCGGCGGGTGCGCGCTCAGCCTGCTGCTGCTGCAGCTCACGCATGCCGCGGGGATGATCTTCCCTGCGGCCGCCCTGCCGCTGCTTCTGCTGACGACGCGCTCGGACTGGCCAAGGCGCAAGCGCGCACTGCTCGCCCTGGTCCCCGGCGTCGCCGTCTTCTTCGCCTGGCTGCTGTCCGGGGTGAACCGGGGGCGCCAATTCGGCAAGCCCGGCGAGCCCTGGAAGGCGTCCGGGCCGCTCTTCGACCTCGACAACTTCGTCTTCCACCCGCTGCGCCAGAAGGTGGGCAAGCTGCCCGAGCTGCTCTCGAACGGATTCTGGGACTGGGCCGACAGGCCCGCTCTCTACGGCCTCGTCGCCGTCGCCCTGCTCGCGGTCGTGCTCGCCGCGGTGCGCCCTCAGGCCTCGACCCGAGGTCCCGTCGCCCGCCTGCGCCCCGCGCTGCTGCTGCTGCTCGGGCTGGGGTTCTACTTCTTCCTGCCGGCCGACATCACCGGCTACATGTACCAAATCCACCCCCGCTACGCGCAGGTCGCGGCCCTGCTGGCGATCCCCGTCCTGCCCTTCCCCTCGGGCCCGCTCTACAAGGTCTTCGCGAGCGCGGCGACCGCCCTCGCGCTCTACTCCGGCGTCAACCTCGCCGTGCTCTTCCACCGCTTCGACCTCGAGACGCACAGCTTCGAGCAGGTCGCCCGGGAGATCGCCCCACGCGCGCGCATCATGCACCTCGTCCTCGACCGCAACAGCCGGCAGGCGACGCACGCGGTCTACCTGCACTACGCCGCGCTGGCGGCCCTGCGCGTCGACGGCGTGCCCAGCTTCTCGCTGGCGACCGACCCCTCGTTTCCTGTCGGTTACAAGGAAGGCGCCAAGCCCCCGGCCTCGCCGTGGGAGTGGCAACCGCAGCGCTTCACCTGGAACGACCACGGCTCCTGGTACGACCACTACCTGGTGCGCGGCGAGGTCTCTGCCGAGCGGCTCTTCGGGCCCCACCTCAAGGAGCTTGAGCTCGCCGCGAGCGCCGAGGGGTGGCGCCTGTTCCGTAGGAAAAGACACTAAAGCGAGAACCGGCCTTTCTGGCTGGCTGTAGATTGGCCTCCAGGCAAACGACGCTTGCAGGCGGGCGACCTCACCCCTGAACCAACCGCCGCCCGGGAAGAGAGCGTGTCATGGCAAGGCAGAACGTGAGCGCGAAGAGGGTCCTCGAGCGGCTGCGCTCCAACGAGCCGATCACTTCCCTGGCCGCCGATCTTGGCGTGCGCGAGGCCGAAGTCGCGCTGGCTCGCGAGGTGGTGCGCCACATCGGTGAACACCAAGCCGAGGCGGCGGGCAGGCTCTCCGACGCGCTCGCGCGCGCGGTCGTCGAGGCCGCCGTGCAGATAGAGCATGGGGGCTTTCTCAAAGCCGTCGCCGAGACGGGCAACAAGAGCGCTTCGGGCGCGGCACGCCGGGGCCTGGCCATCCTCAAGTCGCGGGGAATCGAGGTGAGCGTCGAGGCGACCGGCGAGGCCATCTACCGCCCCGAGAGCTTGCCCCCCGAGGAGCTGCGCTGCCTCGTGTCGACCCACGACACGCTCGGCGATCGGCTCCTGTGGATCCCCCGCCCCCATCGCGGCGGAGGCATTCAGCTCATCACCGTGGTGCTCTCCGACGCTCAAGGCATCACCCGGGTCGAGCTCGACGAGGTCAACCGGCGGTCGCTTCGCAGGCTGCGCGACGACACACTGGAGCGCGGCGCGCACCACGGGGTCGCGCTCGTCGACATCTCGTTGCCGCGGGCCAAGGGGCTCATCGCCGCGGCGCGCCAGAAGCTGACTCGGGGCCTCGACATCGACGAGGAGGCGTTGCTCTCGAACCTCTCGGGCGATCCGCGAGAGGCCGAACCCGCGGCAAGGCGCGACCCGCCGCTGCCCGAACCGCTCGAGAGCCAGCGCCTGGGCGAATCGGCCCTGCTGCACGACGAGCCCGCGGTCGCCACCTGGTACCCGGACGAAGCCGCGGCGCGCGAGCTTGGGCTCAAGCTCGACGAGGTGATGACGAGCAGCCTCTATGTCGACGACAGGCAGCGCGTCGAGCAGGCCGAGCGCGAGATAGACAGAGCGGTCGAGCGCTACTTCGACGAGGGGCGCAGGAAGACCTACGCGAACCGGCTCTTCGAGCTCGTCGAGTCCTTCCGCCAGAGCAACCGCGCGGAGGCCGCCGCGCGCGCCGGCGCTGCCGCGCGCGCGCTCGCCAGCGGCGCCGCTCCGACGGCGGTCCCCTTCTGCCGCAGGCTCTTTGAGAAGCTGCTGCGCAAGCCGCTCGCAGTCGCTGGCGCGCGCCCGGCCGAGCCAGAGCCTGAGCGAGAGGCGCTGATCGTCCCCGGGCGCTAGGCCCCTCGCGAAGCCTGGAGAACGAAGCCGTCGGAAACCCTTCGCCGACAGGCCTCGCGGCCGCCTTCGAGCGACCAGTCGGTGCCCGGGGCCAGCGCCTCCTCCGGGTCGCCGGCGGCCGGTCCTGCGAGGAGGCCCGCGTCTGCGCTCGCCTTAGCGCCGGGTGCGCAAGCGCGAGACGATCTCGACGGCAAGCGCGCTGCCGTCCGCCGCGGTCAGCCCTTCCTTGGCACGTACGAGGTAAGCGGCATTCGACTCGAGGCCCGCGTGCTCGACGACCAGGCAGCGGGGGCTGCCCGCCTGCGAGATCCCCTGCCCGACCTCGGTCCCGCCCGCCTCGGTCTCGAGGGCAAGGAAGCCGTTCGCGAGGGCGGCGTCCATGTCGCGGTTGAAGCACAGCACCGGCTTCACCTGCGGATCAGCCTCGGTCGCGCCGTCGTGCGGCGAGACGTTGACGATGGCCAGCGGGACGTTGACCTCGAGCGAGGGCTCGCCGCAGGCGGAAACAGCGAGGGCGACTCCCAATGCAACCAGGGCTTTGTTGTACATGGCGGGCCGAAACTATCCGAAAGCGGGCGCGTTTCGCAATGCGACGAAGCCAAGCCCGCCGCACCTGGCCTCAGCGCCGCGGGTTCCTGCCCGCCGGCGCGCAGGCCGGCACGACCACCGTCACCGCGGCCCCCAGCGGCTCGCGGTCGACGGTGAGCCCCTTCATCCGCCCGGCGGTCTGGGAAAAGAGCCTCGCCAGCGCCTTGCCGTCGCCGAGCAGCACGATGCGCTCGCCCTTGAAGCGCGTCGCGCCCTCGGAGATGAAGGCCTGGGCGAGCTCCTCGTCGCCCGCGCCCGAAACCGGCGGCAGCTCGGTGACGAAGGCGCGCGAGCCCGCCAGGCTCATCGCCTCGCAGGTGCGCTTGACCAGGGCCGAGAACACGCCCGTGGTGCAGGCGCGGCGCTGGCCCACGCCGAAGCAGAAGATGCGCTCGAAGCGCAGCCTTCCGCCCGACGGGAACAGCAACGCATCGCCTCGCTCACCGATGAAGCGGCCTGCCTTGAGGATGTGGGAGAGCCCGCCGCACAGCCGCCAATCGATGTAACCGGCGGCGCCCTTGAGTGGCCGCTGGTCCTCGAAGACGAACAGGCAGGCCGCGTCGAGCCCCCCGAGGGCGTCGAGCGCGGCGAGCCCGGTGTCGGCGAAGGACAACCTCATCCGCGCCGCCCCTCCCTCAGCGTGGCGGCGAGCTTGTCGAGGATGCCGTTGATAAAGGCACCCGACTCCTCGCTCCCATAGCGCTTGGCGAGCTCGATGGCCTCGTTGAGGATGACCCGGGCCGGGGCCTCCTCGTGGTCGAGCAGCTCGTAGACCGCCAGGCGCAGCACGTTGCGGTCGACCCTGGACATGCGCTCGACGCGCCAGTGAAGGCTGTGGCGCTCGATGAGCTGGTCGATCTCCTCGCGGCGGCCGACGACCCCGCGCACCAGCTCCTCGGCGAACTCGAGGCTCGCCTTGTCGGGCGCGGCCTCCTCGCTCTTCCAGGCGTGGCTCAGGGCATCGATGGGATCGGCCGAGGCGATGTCGACTTGGTAGAGGGCCTGCAGCGCGCGCTCGCGGGCGCGAGTCCGTGGTCCTGGGCGGCGACCTTTGTTCATCTGGTCCTTCCGCGCGAGAGGGGGCCTTAGCGGCGGTGCGCGCCCAGCTCGCGAATGACGTTGGCGGTCTCGATGGCGGCGACGACCGCCTCGGCTCCCTTGTTGCCGGCCTTGGTGCCGGCGCGATCGATGGCCTGCTCGACGTTGTCGGTGGTCAGCACGCCGAAGGAGACCGCGCAGGGCGCTTCGAGGGCGATCTGGGCAATGCCCTTGGAGACCTCGGCCGCGATGTAGTCGAAATGCGGCGTGCCCCCGCGGATGACCGCGCCCAGCGCGACGAGCGCGTCGAACCGGCCGCTCAGCGCGACCCGGCGCGCCACCTGCGGCAGCTCGAAGGTGCCGGGGACGCGCACGACCTCGATGTCCGAGTCCTGCGCGCCGTGGCGGCGCAGCGCGTCGAGCGCGCCGGTCAGGAGCTGCTCGGTGATGAAGCTGTTGAAGCGGGAGACGACGATCGCGACCTTGAGGCCTTGGGCGATCAGCTTCCCCTCGACGTAGCTCGGCATCCTGGTTACCTCGTCATCCTGCCGCGGCGGGCCGGGCGCGCGGGCACCATCTGCCCGGCGGCCCGCTTGCGGCGCAGGTGTGCCCGGTTCTCGGGCGTCGGTTCCACCTCTATCGGCACCCGCTCGACCACGGTCAGTCCGTAGCCCTCGGCGCCGATGATCTTCTTCGGGTTGTTGGTCAGCAGCCGGATCCGCTCGACCCCGAGGTCGCGCAGGATCTGGGCCCCGACCCCGAACTCGCGCAGCCGGCCCTCGCCCATGACCCCCTCGCCCGCTTCCTTGGCCGCCTGAGGACAGCCGAGGGTGAGGGGCGCGTCCTTGCGCAGATAGACGAGCACGCCGCGCCCCTCCCGCGCTATCTGGGCGAGGCTGTGGCGAAGCTGCGCCCCGCAGTCACAGCCGGCGTACCCGAGCGTGTCGCCCAGGGCACAGGCCGAGTGCACGCGCACCATCACCGGCTGCGCCCCGTGCAACTCGCCGCAGACGAGCGCCAGGTGCTCCCGGCGATCGACCCTCGACCGGTAGCGGGTCACCTCGAGCTCGCCGAGCCCGGCGAACGGCAGGCTCCCCGTCTCGAGGCGCTCGACGAGCACCTCGCGCTCGAGCCGGTAGCGGATGAGATCGGCGACCGAGAGCAGCACGAGCTTGTGCTTGCGCGCAAACCGCTGCAGCTCGGGCCGCCGGGCCATCGTGCCGTCGGGGTTCATGATCTCGCAGAGCACCCCGGCCGGGGTCAGCCCGGCGAGCCGCGAGAGGTCGACCGAGCCCTCGGTCTGGCCGGTGCGCACCAGCACCCCGCCATCGCAGGCCACCAGCGGGAAGATGTGCCCGGGGCGCACCAGGTCGCTCGCCTTGGCCTTCGGCCCGGAGGCGACGCGGATGGTGGTCGCGCGGTCCTTGGCGCTGATGCCGGTCGAGACCCCCTTGGCCGCTTCTATCGAGACGGTGAAGGCCGTCTTGAAGGGCGAGCGGTTCTGCTCGACCATCAACGGCAGCTCGAGCCGGCGCGCCCGCTCCGCGGTCAGCGTCAGGCAGATGAGCCCCCGGCCATGGGTCGCCATGAAGTTGACCGCCTCGGGCGTCGCCTTCTCGGCCGCCATCACGAGGTCGCCCTCGTTCTCGCGGTCCTCATCGTCGGTGAGGATGACCATCCGACCCGCGCGGATGGCCTCGAGCGCCTTCTCGACCCGGGCGATGCTTTCCTTGGCGTCTTCGCGTTGCTCCAGCCGTTCCATTGCCGCCTTCTCTACCACGGTGTTTGGCACTTGACAGGCTTCAGATGAAGCCGCAGCGCCGCAACAGATCCTCGTCGACGCGCCCTGCGGAGGCCTGGGGGCCGAGCAGGCGCGCGACGTACTTGCCGATGAGATCGGCCTCGAGATTGACCGCCTCGCCCACGCGCTTGTCGCCCAGCGCCGTTCGCCGCTGGGTTTCGGGGATGAGCGAAACCTCGAAGCGCTCGCTCGAGACCGCGTTGACGGTCAGGCTCGTCCCGTCGATGGCGACCGAGCCCTTCTCGATAAACAGCGGGGCAAGCTCGGCCGGCAGCCCGAAACCCAGGACGATCGCCCCGCCCTCCTGCCGCCGCGAGACCACGCTGGAGACTGCGTCGACGTGGCCGAGCACGAGGTGCCCGCCCAGCCGATCGGAGATCCGCAGGGCCCGCTCCAGGTTGACCCGCGTGCCCGCGGTCCAGGAGCCGATCGTCGTGCGCCGCAGGGTCTCGTCCGAAGCCTCGACCTCGAAGCCGCCCGCCCTGCGGGCGACCACCGTCAGGCAGGCGCCGTTGCAGGCTATCGACTCTCCGAGCTCCATCTCCTCGGCCGGCAGGGCGGTGCGGAGGGCAACCCGCGCCATCGCGCCGCGCGCGAGCGACTCGACGGTTCCGATGTCTTGAACGAGCCCGGTGAACATGAGAGCGCGGGAGTATAAGGCAGACCTCTGCCTGGGAACACAGAGAGAGGTGCCCGAATTCGGACAATGCCGGGGGCGAAGCACCGAAGCTCCCATCCCGGAGCCCGGCCCCGGCGCTCGGGTGCCCGGGACCTCGCTCGCAGCCTCGCCCGCTCGGCCGACAGGATAGCTCGTCAGGAGAGAGCAGTGGCCCGAGCCCGCGGTCGGCGTCCGAGGCTCTGGTAGGCTCGAACACCGGAGAACTCGATGGACGAAAAGCAAGCCTTCCCCCAGGCCGACCCCGCCGCGCTGGCCCACCTTCAGAAGCTCGCCGAGATCGGCCTGATGACCTCGTCGCTGCTGCACGAAATCAAGCAGCCGCTCGCCGCCATCAAGGGCTTTGCGCAGATGCTCCGCGAGGCGGGCGAGAGCCCCACGCCGCCCCTCGACTCGATGCTCGCGCAAATCGAGCGCATGGAGCGGCTCATCGCGAACCACCGGCGCTTGCTGCAGGCAGGCGGGCCGCCCTCCCGGTTCGATCTGTGCGCCGTCGCGGCGGCCGCGGCGCGGTTGCTCGAGCCGCGGGCGCGCCAGGTCGGCACGCGAATAGAGCAGCGGCTGCCCGACAGGCCCGTGTTCGTCCAGGCACGCGAAGCGCAGGTCTTGCAGATCCTCGTCAACCTCGTCGCCAACGCCCTCGACGCCCTCGCCGGCTGCCCCCGGCGCACGGTCGAGTTGCTCGTCGCGGGCGAGCAGGCGAGCGCCGAGATCCTCGTCGCCGACAGCGGCGCGGGCGTCTCGGCGGCGATAGCCCCGCGGATCTTCGAGCCCTTCTTCACCACCAAGGGTCCGGACTCGGGCACCGGGCTCGGGCTCTACATCAGCCGCGCCCTCGCTGAGGCCAACGGCGCGCGGCTCGAGTTGGTCCGGCCCGCCGAGGTCGGGCTCGCGGCGCGCACCGCCTTCCGGCTCGCCTTCGGCGCGCAGGTCGACCGGCCGAAGCGTCGCCGCTCGGTGCTGGTCGTCGACGACGAGGAGGTCGTCTGCTCGATGCTCGCGAGCCTGCTCGGGCCCGAAGGACTCGACGTCCACCTCGCGCTCTCGGGCGAGGAGGCGCTGCGCCTGCTCGAGCAGCACGACTTCGACCTGGTCCTGAGCGACAAGAACTTGCCGGACGTAAGCGGGCTCGACCTCGCGCGGGCGGTGCGCCGGCGCATGCCTGAATGCCCGGTCATGCTGATGACCGGCTACCCGTCGGTCGAGACCGCGCAGGAGGGCCTGGAGCTCGGTCTGCTCGACTACCTCGAGAAGCCGTTCGACGACATCGCGCAGGTGCGCTCCCGGATACGCGAAGCGCTCAACCCGCCGCCCGCACCGGCGGCCGCCCCTCGGCCGCGCACGCGCCGGATCCTGGTCGTAGAAGACCGCCCCGACGAAGCGGTCCGGCTCGGCGAAGCGGTCAGCGCCGCCGGGGGCATGCCCGTCGTCGCGCGCAGCGTCGACGAAGCGCTCGCCCAGCTCCTGGCTCCGGGCGCCGACGGCGTCGTGCTCTCGCTCGACCTGCGCGACCGCTCGCTGTCGCCCGAGGCCATCCGCACGCTGCGCAAGAGCGCCAACGGGCTTGTCGCCGTGGCCGACAGCCCCTCGCTCGAACAGACGATCGCCGCTATCCGCATGGGCGCAGCCGCCTGCCTGCCTCGGGCGCTCGCGTCGCTCGAGACGCTCTCGCGGGAGGTCTCGAAGCTGCTCGCAAAGCCCACCGGGTAGCCGGCTTTCGCCGCTCGAGCGCAAGGCCCGCCGAGCGCGGGGAAGCTCGGGCCCGAGCTTCTCCGCACCTAGAGCGGCTTGAGCCGCCGGCGCGGCTGGCGCGTCGACGACCGGAGCATCCACCGCGAGGGGCGCGCGATCGCCAGAGCGGCGCGCTTGCCGCCCCCTACCGCGACCGGCGCACCGCGGGCCTGGGCCTCAGCGTGATGAGCACGTCCTGGCCCACCTGTTCGACCCCGGTCTGCAGCAGCTCGATGGCCTCGGACATTCGCTCTCGCCGCGCGAGCCGGGCCCAACTGATCCCTTCACCGAGCACCTTGGGAGCGATGTAAAGCTGTACCGCGTCGACGAGGCCCGCCTCGAGGAACCCGCCAAAGACACCGGCCCCGCCCTCGACGAGCAGGTGGACGATGTCGCGCGAAGCGAGGTGGGCGAGCGCCGCCTGCAGATCGACCCGGCCGCCGTCGCCCCCGATGCGCACGACCTCGGCCCCGCGCGCCTCGAGCGCCCGCGCGCGCTTCTCGTCGGGGCTGGAGGTGAGCACGAGCACCCCTCCGCGCTCTTCGTCGAAGAGGCGCGCCTTGGCGGGGATGTCGAGCGTGCCGGTGAGCACGACGCGCAAGGGCTGGCGCGCGGCGGTGCGCCCGCGCAGACGCGTGGTGAGCTGCGGGTCGTCCAGGCGCACCGTTCCGGCGCCGACGAGGATGGCGTCGACGCGGTCGCGCAGCCCGTGGACCCGCTCGCGGGACTTGGGCCCGGTCACCCAGCGCGAGTCGCCGTTCGAGGCGGCGATCTTGCCGTCGGCGGTCGCGGCGATCTTGAGGGTGACGAAGGGCCGCTTCTTGGTGACGAAGGTGAAGAAGGGATCGTTGAGCGCGGCGCACGCCTCCTCGCGCACGCCGGTGAGCACCTCGATGCCCGCCTCGCGCAGTCGGCGCAGGCCGCGCCCGCTGACCAGCGGATTGCGGTCGCGGCAGCCGACCACGACGCGGCGGATGCCTGCGCGGACGATAGCCTCGGTGCACGGGGGCGTGCGGCCGTGGTGATCGCACGGCTCGAGCGTCGAATAGAGGTCCGCGCCCCTGGCCTTCTCGCCCGCCTGGCCCAGCGCGACGACCTCGGCATGCGGCCCGCCGGCTTTGGCGTGGTGGCCCCGAGCGATGACCCGGCCGTTCTTGACCAGCACCGCGCCCACCACGGGGTTGGGGCTGGTGCGGCCCTGGCCTTTCTTCGCCTGCTCGAGCGCCTCGCCCATGAAGCGCTCGATCTCCTCCTGCTCACGCCGCGCGGCACGCCCCTTCGCGCCGTCGGCCTTGCCCACCGTCCTCATGAAGCGCGGCTCACTCTCTTCCTTGCGGCGCGATCCAGCTTCGAGCGTTCGGCAAGCAGCTCCTTGAGCTCATTCATGAACTCCTGCACGTCGCGAAAGTCCCTGTAGACCGAGGCAAAGCGCACGTAGGCGACGTCGTCGATCTGTTGCAGGGCCTTCATCACGAGCTCGCCGATGAACCTCGACTGAACTTCCTTCTCGCCCGCCTCCTGGACCTTCTGCTCGATAGCGTCGAGCATCTGCTCGAGTTGCTCGGCGGGCACCGGCCGCTTCTCGACTGCCTTCTTCAGCCCGCCACTGATCTTCTCGCGGTCGAAGCTCTCGCGACGGCCGTCTTTCTTCACGACGAGCGGCAGGGTGTCCTCGACCCGCTCGTAGGTGGTGAAGCGCCGCTCGCAGCTCAGACACTCGCGGCGCCGCCGGATCGCACGTCCCTCGTGCGAGAGACGCGAGTCGATGACCTTGTTCTCGGTTTTCTTGCAGAACGGACAACGCATGGGGGCGCGGATGTTACCAACATCGGACAAATGCGCCTACTTTCGCAGAACCGCCTTTCTCGCATGCGGCGGCTCGCGCTCTCGCCGAACAAGCCGCCGGCGCGCTGCCCCCGTGAGCGGCACCAAAGCACCTGGCCCAGGTGGCTCCGGCGGGCACGCCCAGCGGCCCGACCGAAATTCGCATTCCGGGCGTACGCGACCGGACGCCTCAACCACGCGAGAGAACGCCTCAACCACGCGAGAGAACGCCTCAACCACGCGAGAGCAGGCCTCAACCACGCGAGAGGACGCCTCAAGCACGCGAGAGGACGCCTCAAGCACGCGAGAGCAGGCCTCAACCATGCGAGAGGACGCCTCAACCACGCGAGAGGAGGCCTCAAGCACGCGAGAGGAGGCCTCAAGCACGCGAGAGGAGGCCTCAAGCACGCGAGAGGAGGCCTCAAGCACGCGAGAGAAGGCCTCAAGCACGCGAGAGGGCGTTGTACACACGACGGTGGAGCCGTTCCTCGCCGGCCTTGCGGACCACGCCGCTCACGCCCGCTTCCATCGCGAAGAGCAACGGAGGCCACCGACCGATCCTCGAGAAGCGAGCGGCCCGCCCTGCGAGCGCGAGCTCGGAAGGCGGGCCGCCGAAAACGAGACCGGAAAGCCGGCTAGAGCGCGAAGCTCGGATAGAGCGGGAACTGGGCGGTCAGCTCCTTGATCTGTCCCTGCACGCGCTTGGCGACCTGCTCGTCCTCAGGCTGCTCGAGCACGTCGACGATGAGGCCGGCGATGAGTTTCATCTCGGCCGCGCCCATGCCGCGGGTGGTGAGCGCCGGGGTGCCCAGACGCACGCCCGAGGCGACCGTCGGCTTCTCCGGGTCGAACGGGATCATGTTCTTGTTCACCGTGATGTGCGCGTTGCCGAGCGCGGTCTCGGCCGCCTTGCCGGTGATCTTCTTGGGCCGCAGGTCGACGAGTATCAGGTGGTTGTCGGTGCCGCCCGAGCAGAGCCTCAGCCCGCGCTCCTTGAGCCCCTCGGCGAGCGCCTGGGCGTTGTCGAGCACCTGCTGCTGGTACTGCTTGAACGACGGCTCGAGCGCCTCCTTGAAGGCGACCGCCTTGGCGGCGATCACGTGCTCGAGCGGACCGCCCTGGATGCCCGGGAAGATCTGGCTGTTGAGCTTCTTCGCGAACGGCTCCTTGCACAGGATCATGCCGCCGCGCGGGCCGCGCAGGGTCTTGTGCGTCGTGGTGGTCACGATCTCCGCGAGCGGAACGGGCGAGGGGTGCAGGCCGACGGCCACCAGGCCCGCGATGTGCGCCATGTCGACCACCATCGCCGCGCCGACCTCGTCGGCGACCTCGCGGAACTTCGGGAAGTCGATGGTGCGCGGATAGGCGCTCGCGCCGACCATGATGACCTTGGGCTTGTGCTCGCGGGCGAGCGAGGCGACCTGGTCGTAGTCGATGGTCTCGGTGTCCCGGCGCAGCCCGTAGTGCACGACCTTGTAGAGCTTGCCCGAGAAGTTCACCGACGAGCCGTGCGTCAGGTGGCCACCCGAGTTGAGGTCGAGCGCGAGCAGCGTCTCGCCCGGCTGCATCAGCGCCATGTAGGCCGCCATGTTCGCCTGCGAGCCCGAGTGGGCCTGGACGTTGGCGTGCTCGGCGCCGAAGAGCTTCCTCGCGCGGTCGATGGCGAGCTGCTCGGACATGTCGACGTATTCGCAGCCGCCGTAGTAGCGCTTGCCGGGATAGCCCTCGGCGTACTTGTTGGTCAGCGGCGAGCCGAGCGCCGCGAGGACCGCCTGGGAGACGAAGTTCTCGCTGGCGATGAGCTCCAGGCCCTCCTCCTGGCGGCGGACCTCTTTGTTGACGATGTCGTAGATCTCGGGATCGAACTCACGCAGGCTCATGCGGTTCATGGGCGTTGATCTCCTGGCCACGCGGCCGTTGGACGAAGGCGCGAAGGTAGCCCTTTCGCGCTCGGAGAGGCAAGCGCTGCGAGGGCCGCCAGGATCGCGGGCAAGCGGGCCGGCGCTGGTGTCCGCGCTCGCGAGGGCGCGAAAGGCTCCGTGCCGCATCGCGCGGCCCCTTCGCCCGCCGGCGCCTGCCCTTGCGGCCGAAGACCCGGGCTCGGCAAAGACAGAAACGGGCCCGCCGCTCCTTTGAGCAGGCGGGCCTCGGTCTCAAGCTGCCGTCGATGGCACGGCGTCTACTCTGCGTAGAGCCCCAGGCGCCAGATGGGCTTGCCGTCCTTGGCGGTCGTCTCCTCCTCCTTCACCGCGTACCGGGCGCGCAGCCCGCAGGCGTACTGGCGCGACTCGTCGTCCAGGCGCTGTTCGGAGGCGAGCTCGGCGGGAACGAGGATGGCCCCCAGGCGCTTGGAGCGGGGTGCTTCCGGGACGACGTAGACCTTGCAAGACTCCGACTTGGACGAACGCAGCTTCTCCTGCTCGCCATACACGGTCGCGCGGTGCTCGAACTGGCGACTGTCGGCCAGGGCCACGCAACCCGAAAGCCAGGCGATGGTGGCCAAGGCAAGAACGTGTCGGTGCATCGCGTCCTCCAGGACCATCGAGCCTGGCCCATGGTCGACAGGTCACCGGCAGGCTGTGCGCGGCAGCCGGCGAGCCCCAGGTTTCACTTCAAGCCGTCGGCTTCCCGCTCGGCATCGGCGATCTTTTGCACGCGCTTCAGGTGGCGGCCCCCCTCGAACTGCGTGCCGACGAAGGCCTCGGCGATGGCGCGCCCGAGGCCCGGCCCGACAACCCGCTCGCCCATGCAGAGTACGTTGGCGTCGTTGTGCTGACGGGCCATGCGCGCCTCGAACTCGGTCGTGCACAGCGCGGCGCGAACGCCGCGGTATTTGTTGGCGACGATGGACATCCCGATGCCGGTGCCGCAGACGAGCACGCCTGCGTCGACCTGCCCGTCGCGCACCGCCTTCGCCACGCGGGTCGCGAAGTCCGGATAGTCGACCGAGCTGTTGTCATGCGTGCCGAAGTCCTCGACGCGGTGGCCGAGCTTCGCCAGCCCTTCGGCGATCTCCTTCTTCAACTCGAGGCCCGCGTGGTCGTTGGCTATCGCGATGCGCATGGGAACCCTCTTGCTCTTGCTGCTGCGGATCGACCGAGCGGGGCCGGACCGCGCTGTCGAAGCCGCCTGAACTGGCCGACTCGCCGAAGCCCCGGGGGCCGGCCCGCGTTTCGGTCGTCCTCTGAGCGCCAGCGGCCGGCCCGCCCGTGGCCCGTTTCTATCCGCGGTAGCGCTTCAAGACGAGCACCGCGTTCGTCCCGCCGAAACCGAAGGAGTTGGACATCGCCGCCTCGACCCGCAGCTCGCGCGCCCGATTCGGCACGTAGTCGAGGTCGCACTCGGGATCCGGGGTCTCGTAGTTGATGGTCGGCGGCAGCACGCCGCGCTGCAGGGCGAGCGCCGAGAAGACCGTCTCGATGCCCCCGGCGGCCCCGAGCGGATGCCCGGTCATCGACTTGGTCGAGCTGACCGCGAGCCTGCGGGCGTGCTCGCCAAAGACCCGCTTGATAGCCAGCGTCTCGTTGGCGTCGTTGAGCGGGGTCGAGGTGCCGTGGGCGTTGATGTAGCCGATCTCCTCCGGACGCATCTCCGCGTCCTGCAGGGCCCGCCTCATGCAGCGCACCGCCCCTTCGCCGCCCGGCGCCGGCGCGGTGATGTGGTGGGCATCGGAGTTGGCGCCGTAGCCGACGAGCTCGGCGACGATCTTCGCTCCGCGCCGCCGGGCGTGCTCGAGCTCCTCGACCACGAGCACGCCGGCGCCCTCGGCCGGGACGAAGCCGTTGCGGCTCGCGTCGAAGGGACGCGAGGCTCGCGCGGGCGAGTCGTTGCGGTCGCTGCACATCGCCTTCATCGCGTTGAAGCCCGCCACGCAGGTCGGGGTGAGCGGCGCCTCGGCCCCGCCGGCGAGCACCGCGTCGCACTCGCCGTAGCGGATGAGCCGGGCGGCCTCGCCTATCGAGTGCGCGCCGGTCGCGCAGGCCGACACCGGGACCCAGTTCGGGCCTTTGACCCCGAGCCGGATGCCGAGCGCCCCGGCGCCCAGGTTGGCGATGATCTGAGTGATCAGGAAGGCGCTGACCCGTCCCGGGCCCTTGTCGAGCAGCTTGCCGTGAGCCTCCTCGACCGAGCCAATGCCGCCGACCCCGGAGCCGACGAGGCAGCCGATGCGATCCTCGTTCTCGGCGCTGACCTTCAGGCCCGAGTCCTCCCAGGCCATCACCCCGGCGGCGAGGGCAAACTGCTCGAAAAGATCGAGCCGGCGCGCCTCCTTCTTCTCCATCCAGAGCTCGGGCTGGAAGTCGGGCACCTCACCGGCGACGCGCGTGTCGAAGCCGGTCGCGTCGAAGCGGGTGATCGGACGGACTCCGCTGCGGCCCTCGACCAGGGCGAGCCAGGCCTTCTCCACGCCTGTTCCCAGCGGGGTCACCAGACCCAGCCCGGTGATGACGACGCGACGGTTCATGTCTGCCTACTTCTTGTGGGCGTTGATGAAGTCGACCGCGTCCTTGACGGTTTTGATGCTCTCGGCCTGGTCGTCGGGGATCTCGACGTCGAACTCGTCCTCCATCGCCATCACCAGCTCGACGATATCCAGGCTGTCGGCGCCCAGGTCGTCGGTGAACGAGCTCTCGCTCTTGACCTCGTCCTCTCCGACACCAAGCTGATCGGCAATGATGGACCTGACCTTCACCTCGACGTTCGTCGTGCTCATGTGCCACTGCCTCCAAGTCGGCCCGTCCCCGGGCTCTTGTCGCCGCCAACTTCGAGCGGGCGAGACTCCTCGCCCGCTGAAAATGCTGGCCGTTATAACCAAGTCGCGACCTTCTGTGAACTACCGGCCAGTGCGGGTTTGGCCGCACGCGCGCCCAGCTACCCGCCCTGCGCGACGAGGCGCGCCTTCGCCGCTCCGCTGTGCAAATCAGCGCGGCCGCCGCTAGCCGCCGGTCCCCAGCAGCTTTTCGAGCCCCTCCGGATCGTCACAGGCCACGGCCTCGATGGACTTGTCGGTCTGGCGCACCAGCCCGCTGAGGACCTTGCCCGGGCCGACCTCGATCACGCGCGAGACCCCGAGTTCCACCATCCGCTGGACGGTCTCGACCCAGCGCACCGGCGCGGTCACCTGCGCGACGAGCAGCTCGACGATGCGCCCCGGGTCGCTGTTGGGCGCGGCCTCGACGTTGGTGATCACCGGCACCCGCGGCGCCTGGAAGGAGAAGCCCTCGAGCACCTCGCGCAGCCGGGGCTGGACCGGCGCCATCAGGCTGCAATGGAACGGCGCGCTGACCGGCAGCGGCAGCACGCGGCGCGCGCCGGCTGCCTTGAGGAGCTCGCCGGCGCGCTCGACCGCGGCGGCATGGCCGGCGATGACCGTCTGCTCCGGGCTGTTGAAGTTCGCCGGCGCGCAGACCTCGCCCTGCGCCGCCTGCTCGCAGACCTCGCAGACCTCGCGGACCTTCTCGGGAGCAAGCCGGGTGACCGCGGCCATCGCCCCGACCCCCGGAGGCACCGCCTCCTGCATGAAGGCGCCGCGGGCGCGCACCGCCCGGACCGCGTCCTCGAAGCGCAGCGCGCCAGAGGCGACGAGCGCCGAGTACTCGCCGAGCGAGTGACCGGCGACCAAGTCGGCCTTCAGCCCGGCGGCCGCGAGCACCTCGTAGTAGGCGATGGAGACGGTGAGGATGGCCGGCTGGGTATTGGCCGTGAGCCTCAGCTCGCTCTCGGGCCCCTCGAGGATGAGCCTGGAGAGCGGCTCGCCGAGCGCATCGTCGGCGCGCTCGAAGACGGCCCGGGCGGCGGCGTGGCCCGCCATCAGCTCGCGGCCCATGCCCACCTGCTGCGAGCCCTGGCCCGGAAAGACGAAAGCGACCTTGCTCATGCGACTCCTCCCTGTTTCCCTGGTCCCGCTGCTGCCTGCCTACCAGCGCAACAGCACGCTGCCCCACGCCATCCCGGCGCCCGCGGCGAGCAGCAGGACGTAGTCGCCCGGCTGCAGCCGGCCCGCGCGCGAGGCCTCGTCGAGAAGCAGCGGCAGCGAGGCGGCCGAGGTGTTGCCGTATTTGTGTAGGTTGAGCCAGCAGCGCTCCATGGGCACGCCGACCCGCTCCATGACCGCCTCGATGATTCGCAAGTTCGCCTGGTGGCCCATCACGTGCGCGATCTGGTCGACGGAGATGCCGTTGGCATCGAGCGCCTCCTGGGCGGCGGCAGCCAGGGTGCGCACCGCGACCTTGAAGACCTCGCGCCCGTTCATCTTCAACTTGTCGAGCTTCTCGGCGATCAGCCTCTCGGAGACCGGCGCGGCCGTGCCGGGTCCGGGGATCCAGAGAATCTCGGCGAGCGAGCCGTCGCTGTGAAGGTGCGAGGAGAGCACCCCGCGCCCCGGCTCCGAGGTCGCCTCGACGACCAACGCGCCCGCGCCGTCGCCGAAGAGGATGCAGGTGTTGCGATCGTCCCAGTCGACCGAGCGGCTGAGCAGCTCGACCCCGACGACGAGCACGCGCTTGACGGTCCCGGCCCGGATGAAGGTGTCGGCGACGGCGAGCGCATAGACCGCCCCGACACAGGCGGCCGAGAGGTCGAAGGCAAAGGCCCGCTGGGCGCCGAGCTTGGCCTGGACGAAGGCCGCGGTCGCCGGGGTGGGCACATCGCCGGTGACCGTGGCGACGATGATCGCGTCCAGGTCGCGCGGCTGCAGGCCCGCCGACTCGAGCGCCCGCCTTGCCGCGGCGACCGCCATGTCCGAGCTCGCCTCGCCCTCGGCGGCGAGGCGCCGCTCGCGGATTCCGGTGCGCGCGACGATCCACTCCGGGCTCGCGTCGATTCGCGCCCCGAGCTCCTCGTTGGTCAGGATCCGCTCGGGGACATAGCCTCCGGTGCCGATGATGCGCGCGCGCATGGGAACGCTACCTTTTGGCCGCTTGTCGTGCGGCCGTCGAACCGATCAACTCTCGGGCAGCCAGAGCGGCCCGGGCGAGGTCGTCGGAAAACGCGGTGGAGCAGGCCTGCGAAGCGGTGGCGAGCGCGTTCTTGAAGGCGCGCGCCGTCGAGCGGCCGTGAGCGACGATGCACACGCCGTCGACGCCAACCAGCGGCGCTCCGCCGTACTCGGCCCAGTCGACGATCTTCTTGAAGCCTGCAAACGCGGGCGCCATCAGCAGGTTGCCGAGCCGGGCCGTCGAGCGTGCCTCGATCTCGCGCTTGAGCATCGCGCCGAGGGCGGCCGCCGCGCCTTCGGTGGTCTTGAGCACCACGTTCCCGGTGAAGCCGTCGGTGACGATGACATCGACCTCGCCGGTGAAGAGGTCCTTGCCCTCGACGTAGCCGACGAACTCGAGGCTGCTCGCGCGCAGCAGGCCCGAGGCCGCGCGCGTCAGGTCCGTGCCCTTGGTCGGCTCCTCGCCATTGGCGAGCACGGCGACCTTCGGGCGCGCGAGCCCCATGACGCGGCGAGCCCACGCGGCGCCGAGGTGGGCGAACTGGACGAGGTGGGCGGGCCGGCAGGTGACGTTGGCGCCCGAGTCGAGCAGCAGCGCGCAGCCCCCGCGCAGCGTCGGCAGAGGGGTGACGATCGCCGGGCGTTCGACCCCCTCGAGCCGTCCGAGCAGGTGGAGCGCGGCAGCCATGAGCGCGCCGGAGTTGCCGGCCGAGACGACCGCGTCGGCCTCGCCGCGGCACACCAGGTCAAAGCACGCGTGGATCGACGAGCGCCGGTTCGGGCGCGCCGCGCGGCTTGGCTTCACGTCCCGGCCGAGCGCCTCCGGGGCGTCGTGAACGCAAAACGAGCCGGCCGCCTTGCGGCGCGCCAGCTCGTCTTCGATGCGCTTCGCGTCGCCGACGAGGGTGACCGAGTCCGACCCGCGGCGGCGCAAGAACTGAATCGCGCCCGCCACCGCGGCAGCGGGCGCCAAGTCACCACCCATGGCATCGAGGGCGATGCGCATCCGTCGAATCAGGCCTGCCTCGAATCCCCCGCGTAACGCGGGGGCTCGCGAGGGCTACTCCTCGGCCGTCGCGAGGATCGCGCGCTTCTTGTAGGTGCCGCAGTTGCTGCAGACCGTGTGCGGCAGGATGGGCTCGCGGCACTTCTGGCAGCTCACGACGTTGGCGGCCTCGTAGCGCGAGTTGGCGGCGCGACGCTGGTCCCGCTTCTGGCTCGAGGTTCTCTTCTTGGGGACTCCCACGGTCGACTCCTTTACGTCGAAATGAAACGGGGCGCAGATTTCGTGTTTTTGAACAAGAAAGTCAAGCGCTCTGACGGCCGCCCGGCTCGAGGGCATTAGCTCAGCTTGATGTCCTTGAGGGCAGCCCAGCGCGGATCGGCCGGCTTCCGGTCGCAGCCGCATTCGCGCTTGTTCAGGTCGCAGCCGCAGACCGTGCACAAGCCCTTGCACTCCTCGTCGCACAGCAGGCTCATCGGCAGAGCCAGCAGGAGCTGCTCGCGGAGGATGGGCGCAAGGTCGATCTGCCGGCCGTCGAAGTACTCCTCCTCGGCAGCCTCGAGCGCAAAGGAGGCCGCGGTGCCCTCCTCGTCCTTGAACGCCCTCGGCTCGGACTCGCCCGGCCCCACTTCGACGATCGAAGGCCTCTGCACCAGGCTCAAGGTGAACCCGACCGGCACCTCGACCTTCACCTCGGCCACGCAGCGCTTGCAGGCTCCGACGATCGGAAAGCGCGCGCTGCCGTGCAGCAGCACCTTGCCCGAGACCTTCTGCAGCCGGGCCTCGAAGCTGCCCTTGCCGGCTGGCCGCAGGCCGGTCGCGGGCCCCTCGCCCGAGAGCACGCCCTGGAGAAAGCTCTCACTCAGCTCCTCGCGGAGCACGCTCTCCTCGCTGCCAATTTCGTCAATCAATACAAGCATTTCAACTACTCCGCCGGCGAAAAAGGACGGGGATTATAGGCAAGCACCCCGCCCAGTCAAGCCAGCCGCGCTCTCGATGGATCCGGCGCGCGCCTCCTGATGTCCGGCGCGCGCACCCTCAGGGAAACCGCCGCCAGCCGCACACTCCTTCCCGGCGCAAGCTGCCGGAGCGCGGACCGCGTTTTTGCCATCGCCCGGGGCCGATGCTAGCGTCGGCGCGTGAGTGCGCACACTAAGTTGGGGGCCAGCCGTGCCCTCGTCGTAATCCTGGTTCTCGGGCTGCTCGCCGCAGCGCCCGCCTTCGCCGCCCGTCGCGCGGTCCACTCTCGGGAGATCGATAAGGTTCGCCAGCTTATCGCCGAGGCCGAATTCGACCGGGCGTTGGCCGAGATTGGCCGCGCGCTCGCCCAGCAGCACAACACCGACCTGATGCTGGGCACGCTCTACGAACAGCAAGGCACCGCCTACCTGTACCTCGGGAACGAGGACAAAGCGCGCGAGTCTTTCGAGCGGCTCTTCCAGGCCGTGCCCGACTTCGACCTGGCCCCGGGCACAAGCCCGAAGCTGCGCTCGCTGTTCGAGCAGGTGAAGTCCGACGTGGCTCGTCGCATGCTGCAGCCGGTGACGGTCGCGCACCAACCTCCGCCGCGGGCCGAGCCGGGCAGCGGGCTCGACCTCGAGGCCCAGATCGGCTCGATGCCCGAGGCCGCCCGCGCCCGGCTCTACTACCGGCGCGCAGGCACCGAGAGCTACAGCTCGACCTTCTTCGCCGAGCTCGAGGGCGGTCGCCAAAGGGCGCAGATTCCGGCCTTCGAGTTGCCCGAGCAGGCTTCGGAGTACGCGCTCGAGTACTACATCGAGGTCGCCGACGGCGCGGGCCGACGGCTCGCGGGGGCCGGCAACGCGCTCGAGCCGCTGCTCGTCAAGGTCGCTGCCGCGCGGGGTCAAGCGCCCGACCCGAGCTCGGTGTCCGAGGAGCGCTGGTATCAGAGGTGGTGGGTCTGGGCGATCGCCGGGGGCGTCGCCGCGGGCGCCGGAGCCGCCATCGCCGTCCCCATGCTCCTCGACCAGCAGGCGACCCTGCCCGTTACCGTCAGGGTGCAGCAATGAAGCGACTCACCCTGCTGCTCGTCGCGCTGTCGGCCTGCGGCCCTGAGCTCTCCGCAAGCGCCCGCCTGCCCGCGGGCGTCGAGATCCGAGGCCTGCTGCCCGAGCAGATTGGCGCGGTGCAGATCACCGTGCTCTCCAACGCGAACGCCCGCTTTTGCGGCGACCTGGTCAAGACCTGCCTGAACCAGAAGATCACGGTCGGCGAGGACACGGTCCCGGTGCGCGGCGCCGACGGCAAGGACCACAACGCCATCCGCGAGTCGGGCTTCACCCCCGAGAGCCTGACCGGCCAGGGGGTCACCTTCGACATCAGCGTCCCGGCTGGCACCAACTACATGGTCGTCGCCGAGATCCTCTCGGGCGACGCCAAGCTGCTCGCGAGCGGCTGCGAAGTGCGCGACGAGGTGGCCGAGGGCAACGGTAATTCCCCTCTCGTCATCCGGGCCCAACCGCTCGATCCGGTTCCCGCCTGCGATCCGCGAATCGACTGACCCGGGCGCGAGCGCGCGGTGGTGCGGCCCCGCCCACACGGGCCGCCGGCACTCGGATGCCCTCGAAGCGCCGAGGCCCCCCGGGCGCGCGCGTGAGGCGCTTGGTCTAGCCCGGGTTCGGCGTGAGCTGGTCGAGGAGCCGCTCGATGGAGTCGCGATCGGCGACCGAGAGGTCGACGAACCTCACGCCCATCGCAAACTCCTGCGACGAGACGATCTCGCCCTGGCAGCGGATCTCGTTGGAGGTGCCGGGGAGCGTAAAGCGCATCTGCACCCTCTTGCCCGCCGGCTCGGGGATGGTCTTGTCGAAGTAGGCCCCGCCTGCCGACAGGTTGGCGGCGCGGTGGAAGTAGAGCTCGTCGCCCGCCTCCGCCTCAATCCAGAGCTCGACGGGGACGCGCCGATCCCTGCGCCGCTCGCTGCCTCGGTCGCTCATAGTGCGCGAGGTTTTGCCACAGGCGGCGCGGCCGTGGCAAGCACGGCCACCCCTTGGCGTCAAGCGATGGAAACGACGTTGGCGGCGGCCTGTTCGCTCGTGGCCTGAGGCTCGGCGGCCTGCCGCGCCTCACCGGCTTTGCGCTCCTCACGGGCGCGCTGGGCCTTCTCCTGCTCCCATCCGTCGTAGGCGCGGACGATTTCCTGGACGAGCGGATGGCGCACGACGTCGACCTCGGTGAACTGGCACATGCGGATCCCTTCGATACGCCCGAGGATGCGCCGTGCCTCGACCAGGCCCGAGGGCCTGCCGGTCGGCAGGTCGACCTGGGTCACATCGCCGGTGATCACCGCCTTCGAGCCGAAGCCGAGCCGCGTCAGGAACATCTTCATCTGCTCGGGCGTGGTGTTCTGCGCCTCGTCGAGGATGACGAAGGAGTCGTTGAGCGTGCGCCCGCGCATGAAGGCCAGCGGCGCGACCTCGATGGTGCCGCGCTCGATGAGGTCGGTCACCTTCTCGAGCTCCATCATGTCGTGCAGCGCGTCGTAGAGCGGTCGTAGGTACGGGTTGACCTTCTCGGCGATGTCGCCGGGCAGGAAGCCGAGCTTCTCGCCCGCCTCGACCGCCGGCCGGGTGAGGATGAGGCGCTTGACCTTGCGCTCGACCAGCGAGGCCGCGGCCATCGCCATCGCGAGATAGGTCTTGCCGGTGCCCGCCGGCCCGATGCCGAAGACGATGTCATGGGCGCGGATCGCCTCGACGTAGCGCTTCTGGGCCAGGCCCTTGGGCGCGACCGCGCGCTTGCGGCTCGAGACGAAGACCGTGTCGAGGAAGATCTCCTGGAGGTTGGCCGCGCCGTCGCTCGACAGCACCTTGATCGCCTGCTCGATGTCTTCGGGGTAGAGCCGGTAGCCGGAGCAGAGCAGCCCGTACAACTCGCGCAGCAGCCGGTCGGCGAACCCCACCGCGCTCGGCTCGCCCGCCACGAGCAGGTTCGAGCCTCGCTGCCCGACCGACACGCCGAGGCGCCGCTCGATGAGCCGCAGGTTCTCGTTGTGGCCTCCGCACAGGGTGCGCACGAGGTCGTTGTTGTCGAACTCGACTCGAGCCGGGTGCTCCATCCGTCCCACCGCTCCTTCGGGCCTCGGGCCCTGAGCCCTTGCCGAACCCCCCTGGCTGCGCAAGGCGACCTTGCGGCCGCGTCACTCGACCGGGGGCAGCAGGACGTAGGCGTCGTCGCTCGTCCTGCGGTAGTGATACTGCTCGCGCCAGGGGTAACGCAGATCGCCCTCTGAAAGAATCCCGAATTCGACGAGCTTCTCGAGCGACTCGGGGCACAAGCCCTTCTCGAGCCGGTAGACCGCGATGGCCGCCTCGATGCGCGAGAGCTGGGCTCGGCCGACCAGGCGCCGTGCCGCGGGATCGGCGTATCTGCGCTCGCCGCCCGCCGCCGCCATCGACCCCAGGCGCGTGAAGACCAGCGCCCCGAGCCCGAGGATGAGCAACCCCGTTGCGGCCCGGCCCGCGAGCCTCACCGCCCGCGCGGCCCAGCGCCGACGCCTGCCGAGGGAGTCGTCGACCCGGCCCGCCCCGCTGATGGTCTTGAGGTAGCCGAGGTTGACGAGGTTGAGCAGCGCCTTGCAAACCTCGAACTCCCCGATGCGCGAGCGGTCGATGATGAACTGCACGTCGCGTCCAGGCTCGGCCAGCTTGTAGACGAGCCGCTCGTTGGCGCCGAGGTTCTTGAACTCGCCCTCGCTCTTGTCGGGCTCGTCGTCCTTCTTCTCCTCGAACTCGCCGAAGGCCGCGTCGAGGTCGTCGTCGAGGTCGTCGCCGCCGGCCGGCTTGTCCACAAGCTCCTTGAGCCGCTCGAAGGTCATCGAGGAGCCGCTGATCTTCTTGCGGATCATCGGCCACTCGTCCACCCGCCGGAAGCCCTCCATCAGCACGCTCTCGGAGCGGATGGGGGTGATCGACTCGGGATCGAAGTCGACCTCGGTCACCTCGAACTCGTAGGTGCCGCTCTTCCAGGCGAACAGCCGGTAGAGCGTCTCGGTGGTCTGCAGCTGCGCCATCTCGCGCAGCGATTCGCGCGCCAGCGCGCGCGAGGAGACCAAGATGTCGCCGAGCCGCTTGAGCGTACGCTTCTGCTCCTCGAGCGCCTCGTCGAGCTGGCGCTGGGAGATCAGGCCCGCGCGCACGAGCATGTCGCCGAGCAGCTCCTTGCGCTTGCGCCCGGCGCAGTCGGCCTTGACGACGTTGCCGTCCTTGAAGTGGACGTGCACCTGCTCGTCGCCGTCGGCCAGGTGCAGGATGCCGGTCTTTCCCTGCTGGCCGATGAGCTGGAAGATGTCGGCGATCCCGAAATCCTTCAGCGTTCCCTTAAGCGCCATCGCCGCTCTCTCCGCACGCGGCCTGGAGGGCCAGCGGTCCGTTCGACCTGGTCGGGTTCTCAGGGCTCAACTTTTTTCGACCTCGACTTCTCTGTCGCCGCCTTCGGAACCTTCTTCTTGCGCCCGCTCGAGCTCCCAAGCGCGCGCCTAGCTCTTGGGCGCCGCGGGTGCGCCCTTGGGGGCGGCCGGGCCCTTGAAGGCCCTGAAGGTGCGCCGGGCGCCAAGCGCCCACAGCAGCGCGATGGCCAGCCCCGCGGCAACGAACTTCAAGGCGGCCGGGGCCCGGCCGAGCGGGACCTCGACAACGCCGGCCGAAAAGGCGATTGGGAAGACCATCAACGCGACCAGCAGGATGATGAGCGCGCCGCGCGCGGTGCGTCCAAGCAGCACCTGCCCTGCCCCGGCCAACAGCACGCTCGCGACCTTGACCCCCCTCACCTTGCGCCTCTGATAGCGCTGGATGCCCATCTCCTTCTCGGCCCGCGCGGTCGGGTCGACCACGCCGCGCTGGTTGAAGACGTAGACGCACTGGCCGCACAGCCCCGGTCCGACCACCTCCTTGTCGCAGCGCCGGCAGACCGGGCGGCCGCACTTGGCGCAGGGCGTGCTGAAGCGAAGCGCGCCCCCGAAGACGCCGAACAGGCCGAGCAGGCCCACCGAGACGAAGGCGACCACCGGGATGAGCGCGATGGGCAGGCGCCCGAAGATCGCCACGGCGACCTCGTGCTCGATCTCGGCCGGTCGCGCCTCGGCCTCCGCCAGCTCGAGGAGCGACTCCATCGCGAGCGGCATCGGCGCCAGATAGCGGTTGGCGCGGTAGTCGAGCTCGCCCGAAGCGGCCATGCCGAGCTTGGGGTCGATAGAGATGGTCTTGCGCACGAACTCCTGGGCCTTGGTCAGCTCGGCGCTCGCGTCCTCGCGGGCGACCATCTGGCCGCGCCGTCCATAGAGGCGGGCGAGGTTGAAGTAGGCCTGAGCCTGGCCGGGCGCCCGTTCGCCTGCCCGTTCGTAGGTCTCGCGCGCGCCGTCGAGGTCGCCGAAGAGAAACAGCGCATTGCCCAGCTCGAGCAGCGCCTCTGCCGAGCGCGGCCGCTGCTCGGCGGCGCGGCGCAAGCGCTCGATGGCAAGCTGCACCTCGCCGCGTCGGCGCGCCTGTCGCCCGAGGGCGAAGGTCACCTGGAACGGCGCGCTGCCGTGCTCGCCGATGGAGGCAAGCTTCGCCTCGATCGCCTTGCTCTCGAAGCCACCGCGCTCGACGAGGTAGACCGTCTCGGCGCGCGTGCCCATGAAAGTCGCCAGCCGCGCTGCCTCGTGCGCGACGGACGGGATCATGCCGAGCAAGGCAACGAACAGGCCGGTGACTATCCGCTCGCTGCGCGTCATGTACGTCCAGGCGCACAGGGCGATCGCGAGCAAGACGCCGAAGAGGCCCAACCCGAGCGCGCAGGGCAGCAGCACCACCAGCGCGGCGAGCAGCGCGCTCTGCAGCGGGCTTGCGCCGAGCGGCAGCAGGTGGCGAAAGTCGTGCAGAAAGTAGCGGGCGTGCCGGGCGAAGATGAGCAGCAGCACCAAGCCGGAGGCGACGAGCAGCGCGAAGATCAGCGCGACCGCCGCGTCGGCGACCAGCGCGGCGCGCCAGCGCGGCTCGGAGAAGGTCGTCTCGATGGCCCGGGCTGTCGCGCCGAGGTAGTGGCCGAAGTTGAGGAGGTCCTCCCTCCACGCGGTGCGGGCGACCATCCAGTGCGCGTACGGCAGGTCGGGAGCGAGCGAGGCGGCGAGCAGCGCCCGGCGCTTGGCCTCGATGGGGTCGACCTCCATCAGGGTCTGCGCCTCGAAGGCGATGGCGCTGCTGACGGTGAAGAGGTTCTCCAGCCCGAGCTCCTCGCGCAGCCTCGCGAGCCGGGCCTCCTGCTCCTCGGCGGTGCGAAAGGAGCGCGACCCGAGCGCCTTGAGGCGCGCCTTCCAGGCCTTGAGCATCCGCTTTCGCGAGTCGCTCGGAGGCAACTGGATGGGCTTGGCGTTGCCATCGAGCGCCCCCGCAAGGCGCACCCCTGCCTCCTCGCCGCTCGCGGGGTCCATGAGCGCGCCGGCATCGGGCGACTCGCCGCCTGCGTCGGCGGTGGCCGACTCGTCGACTCCGGCATCGGGCGAGGCCACCACGCTCGCATCGAGCGCGCCCTGCCCGGGCAGACGCGAGGGAGTCGCTCGCCACGGCATCCCGGAATCGGGCGCGCCCAGCCCGGGATAGCCGGAGGGAAGCGCGCGTGCAGCAAGCCCCGCATCCGGCGCCGCGACCGGCGGCCGGGCCGCGGGCAGGTTGCCTATCGCCGACAGCGGCGGGAGGTCGTCATCGACCGGGTCCTCGGCGACAGGCTCGCGCTTTGGCTCGATCGGCTCCTCGCGCTTGGGCTCGGGCAGCTCGAAGTCCAGCCGTGGCGAGGTGAACTGCGCCCAGCCCTCGGACGGCGTGACCGCCGGCGACAGGAGGATGAGCAACGCTGCGAGAAGGCGGATTCGGTTCATGCGGGACCGACCACCGGGCCTCACGCCCAGGCGGCAAAAAGCAAGCGTGATTCTAGCCTTGCGCAAGATCGGCCGGCAAGGCGAAGCGGTTGGCTACCTGACGCTACTGGCGCAGCGACTTTTGGCCCGACGCGGGCTAACGTGCCGCGCGCCCAACTGTTGGAGGGGTCGTGAGGGACGAGATGAGCAGAGCCGCGACCGAGATAGACCGCCTGGTCGGCATCATGAAGAAGCTGCGCTCCGAGGCCGGCTGCCCTTGGGACAAGCAGCAGGACATCCGCTCGCTGCGGCCGTACCTGATCGAGGAGGCTTACGAGGTTCTCGAGCAGATGGACGCGGTCGCCGCCGGCGGCTCGTTCATGCCCCTGCGCGACGAGCTGGGCGATCTCCTCTTCCAAATCGTCTTCCACGCGCAGCTCGCCTCCGAGGCCGGCGAGTTCGAGCTCGCCGACATCATCCAGGCGATAGCCGACAAGATCGAGTTTCGCCACCCCCACGTATTCGGCGACCAGAAGGCCGCCGATGCGACCGAGGTCGCCGGCCGCTGGGTCAGGCTCAAGGCCGAGGAGCGCCGGCGCAAGACCGGGCGCCCCGGGTCGGTCATCGACGGAGTCCCCAAGGAGGCCCCCGCGCTCATGCGTGCCGAGCGGCTGACCGAGAAGGCAAGCCGCGTCGGCTTCGACTGGAAGCGGCTCGAGGAGGTGCGCGCCAAGCTCGACGAGGAGCTCGCTGAGCTCGACGAGGCGATCGCCGGCGGCGAGAGCAGGCGGGTCGAGGAGGAGCTGGGCGATGTGCTCTTCGCGCTCGCCAACCTCGGCCGCTTCGTCGAGGTGCACCCCGAGGACGCGCTGCGCGGCACCATCGACCGGTTCATCGCGCGCTTCCACTTCATCGAGGAGCGACTTCGCGAGCGGGGCCTCGAACCGGCCGACGTCACGCTCGAGGAGATGGACGGGCTCTGGGACGAGGGCAAGACGCGGGCAAAGCAGGCCTGAACGTTTCGTTCAACCTTGGAGGCGCAGCGCTCGAACATTTTGTCCACAGGTTCTGTGGAGAAGCTGTGGCGAACTCTGTGGAGAGCCCCGCAACTCCCCTGAGAGCACGGCGGTTTGATCGGTTTGCTGTATCCAACAGCAAATGGACAAGTCCTTGAAATCAGGCCGTCTTTTTTCCGCCGCTCGGCCCAAGCCCGCTACCGGGGCGAGCCAGGGTGGTTAGCCACACCCGGCCCGGGCGTAACGTATCGATCAATCGGGAACATGCGCCTTGACAGCATGTATTCAAGCTGTTACGAAGCGCGCCCCGCGTCGCTCCAGGGCGAGCGGCTTTCGTTTTAGTGGAGGAAGCAGTGGCCAACATCAAGTCCGCCGAGAAGCGCCATGCCCAGAGCCTGAAGCGCCGGGCAAAGAACACCTACTGGCGCTCGAGCGCCAAGACCGCAATCAAGAAGGCCCGCGCTGCGATCGAGTCGAAGGATCCCGCGAAGGTTTCGGAGATGCTCCGGACGGCCGAGAAGGTCCTGAAGAAGGCGACGACCAAGGGCGTTATCCCCAAGCGCAACGTCAGCCGCCATGTGGCTCGCCTCGCCAGGGCGGCCGCTGCGATCAAGTAGTTCCCTCTACTGGATTGCCAACGCCAAAACGCCGACTGCCCGGCAGATGGATGCCGGGTAGCGCGGTGGTTTTGTGTCCTCTGCTCGGACTACGGCGGCAGATGCTCGCGGCTTCGGCGCGCCGCGAGCGCGCCGCGCGGATTCTCGCGCTCGGCGCCTCGCAGCCGCGAAACCCTCTTCGCCTCTCCCGAGGGCTCCGGGTCTGTGTGCTGGGTTTCGGGGCCGGCGCGCTTCAGAACCCGGACGACAAGCGCTCCAGCGCCTGCCGCATCAGCGCGTCCGCCAGACGCCGCAGCGCCATGCGTCGGCTCGCCTCGTCGTGCAGGACGGGCACCTCGCCGCCGGGCCGATAGTCCTCGTTCCCGACTACCGCGACCTGGGCGATCGTCTTGCCACCCCTCTCCAGGCGCACGCTCGCCTTGGCCCGAACCCGCATGCTCGCGGGCTCGGGTAACGGCGGCGGGCCCTCGCCCGGGACGGCGGGACTGTTGGCGTAGATCGGGCTTCCCTCGGTGATCTCCTCCACGGTCCCGTAGGCGATGGCATCCGAGCCCTCGCCGCCCTCTCGGCCCGCGCGCGCCAGCTCCCGCCGGAACGCGCTGGTGAAGTACCCCTCGACCCCCGGCTCGGCCGTCAGGTTGCGGAAGACCGGCACATAGAGCGTGCGCACACCCTCCGGCAGCTCTCCGCCCTGGGGCGTGAACCGGTAGCCGCAGCCTGCCGCGAGCGAAGCGGCGAGCGCCGCCGGCACGAGCCGGCGACGCCACCATCTGAGTCGATCCGGTCGAGTCACTAGCTCACCACGAAGTTGACCAGCCGCTTGGGGACGAAGACGACCTTGCGCACGGTCTTGCCCTCCAGGTGCGCGCTCACCTTCTCGTCCTTCGCGGCGAGCGCCTTCACCTCTTCCTCGGGCATGTCGACCGGAACCTGCACCTGGCCGCGAAGCTTCCCGTTGACCTGCACCGCGTAGGTGACTGCGTCCTCGGCCGCCAGCGCCGGGTCGAAGGCCGGCCAGCCCTGCTCCTGCAGGGTCGCGGTGGCGCCGTAGTCCTCGGAGATCTGGTCGGCGAGGTGCGGGGCGACCGGCGAGAGCATCACCGCGACCAGGCGCACCGCCTCGGCCATCGCCGCGCGCTCGGCCGGATCGGCCGAGGGCGGGAAGGGCGTCAGGAAGTTGACCAGCTCCATCACCCGGGCGATGGCGGTGTTGAACCCGAGCCGCTCGATGTCCTCGGTGACGCGCTTGAGCGCCTTGTGGGCGGCCTTGCGGATGGCGAGCGCCTGCCCGGTCTCGCCGCCCAGCGCCCGCTTCTCGTTCGCCGTCTCGTGGTGCGAGTAGGCGAGGCGCCAGACGCGCGCGAGGAAGCGGCTCGCCCCCTCGACCTGCTCGTCCGACCAGTCGATGTCCTTCTCCGGCGGGCCGGCGAAGAGCACGAAGGCGCGGGCGGCGTCGGCGCCGTACTTGCCGACGATGTCGCGCGGCGAGACGACGTTGCCCCAGCGCTTGGACATCTTGCGGCCGTCGGGCCCGTTGACGATGCCCTGCGTCACCAGCCTCTTCACCGGCTCGTCGACCGGGACCAGGCCAAGCTCCTTCATCACCATGGTCCAGAAGCGGAAGTAGAGCAGGTGCATCACCGCGTGCTCGGGGCCGCCGACGTAGATGTCGACCGGCAGCATCCGCTTGGCGACCTCGGGGTCGACCGGGAGCTGCTCGTTGTGCGGGGACAGGTAGCGCGCGTAGTACCAGGTCGAGTCGACGAAGGTGTCCATCGTCTCGACCTCGCGACGCGCCGGGCCGCCGCACTTCGGGCAGGTGGTGTTCACGAACTCCGGCACCTTGGCGAGCGGCGGCTCGCCGCGGCCAGTGAGCACCTTGGCGACGTCGATGACCGGCAGCTCGATCGGAAGCTGGTCATAGGGCACCGAGATGCCCTCGTGGTCCGGATCGCACTTCTCGCAGTAGACGACGGGGATGGGCGTGCCCCAGTAGCGCTGGCGCGAGAAGCCCCAGTCGCGCTGGCGGTAAGTGACCGCGGGCCCGCCCAGGCCCTTGGCCTTCAGCGCCTCGGCGACCTTCTTGCGACCCTCCTCCGAGTCCAGACCGCTGAAGTCGGCCGAGTCGTGCATCACCCCGTCGTCGCCGAACGCCGCGGTCAGCTCCTCGGCCTCGAGGGGCGAGCCGTCCTTCGGCCCGATCACCGTCTTGATGGGCAGGCCGTACTTTCGGGCGAACTCGAAGTCGCGCTGGTCGTGCGCGGGGACGCTCATCACCGCTCCGGTGCCGTAGTCGGAGACGACGAAGTTGGCGGCCCAGACCGGCACCTTCTGGCCGGTGAGCGGGTGGAGGGCATAGGCGCCGGTGAAGACGCCTTCTTTCTCCGGCTCCTCGTCCTTCTTCTGCTGGGCGGCCTTGCGCTCTTGGTCGGCGGCGAAGGCCTTCACCTTCTCGTCGGTCTCGGCGTCGACGAGCTTGGGCATCAGCGGGTGGTCGGGGGCGACGACGACGTAGGTGACGCCAAAGAGCGTGTCGGCGCGGGTAGTAAAGACCTTCAGCTCCGCGTCCGAGCCGTCGACCTTGAAGACGATCTCGGCGCCCTCGGACTTGCCTATCCAGTTGCGCTGCATCGAGGTGACGCGCTCGGGCCATTCGGTCAGCGTGTCGAGCCCCTGCAGCAGGCGCTCCGAATAGCGGCTGATGCGAAAGGCCCACTGCGGCATCTTGCGGACGACCACCGGATCGCCCGAGCGCTCGCACAGCCCGTCCTTGACCTGCTCGTTGGCGATGACCGTCGCGCAGCCCGGGCACCAGTTGACCCGGCTCCAGCGCCGGTAGACCAGGCCCATCTCGCGCATCTTGAGGAAGAACCACTGATTCCAGCGGTAGTACTCGGGGTCGCTGGTGGCGAGCTCGCGCTCCCACTCGTACGAGTAGCCGACCGACTTCATCTCGGCCCTGAAGTGGGCGACGTTCTCGCGGGTTCGCTCGGCCGGATGGCGCCCGTCCTGGATAGCCGCGTTCTCGGCCGGCAGCCCCAGCGCGTCCCAGCCCATCGGGTGCAGCACGTCGAACCCGCGGGCGCGGTAATAGCGGGCGAGCACGTCGCCGATCAGATAGTTGCGCACGTGCCCCATGTGCATCTTGCCCGAGGGGTACGGGAACATCTCGAGGATGTAGCGCTTCTCTCCCCTGCCCTGCAGCTTGAAGAGCCCCTGCTCCTCCCAGCGCTGCTGCCACTTGGGCTCGATGCTCTTTGGCTCATAGCGTTCTTGCACGTGCGTCTCCTTAAGACGGTGTCTTGGGGCCCGATGAGTCGGCCGCCGAACAAGAGGCAGGAGGATATATGCAGTTGGGAGTCGAGTCAGTCGTGAGTTGTGAGTCGTGAGTCGTGAGCCGACGGTCGACGCCCGCGACCACGCGGTCGACCAAGCACCCCGGCGCGCGCCATCTCGGTCTATGCCCACGAAACCCTCGTCGCCCTGCTTTACGGCGGTCCGTGGCAGGCGCGGGCTTGGTGAAGAGACGAGGCCGGCCGGGCGCGTTGCCGTACGCTCCTACCGGTTTGCACCCGGTCGGCCTTTCCAGCGCTCACCAGGTGAACCCGGGCTTCCACTCCCAACTCACAACTCAGAACTCACAACTCCGTCGGGCACCTCGCCGTACGCCCCTACCGCTTCGCACCCGGTCGGCCTCTCCAGCGCTCACCAAAGGAACCGGGGCTTCCACTCCCAACTCAAAACTCAGAACTCACAACTCCTCCGTTGCCTCCGAACTGTCCACTGTCGACCTTTTCCTCAGGGGGTCATCTCGGCATGCTCTGCGAGAACTGCGGGGTGCGGCCCGCTACGCTCTTCGTCCAGCAACGCGACGGCGCGCGGGAGAGAACCGTCGCGCTCTGCAACCGCTGCGCGAGCACCTCGGGGGACGCCCTGCGAGCGGGCGCCTCTGCCAGCCTCGACTCGCTGGTGGAGGGCATGCTCGGCACCCGGCCCAAGGCGCGCGAAAACCTGATGGCGAGCTTGAGCCCGCGCGCCCGGCAAGTGCTCCAAAAGGCCGCCCGGCTCACCCTGGCCTGGGGCCAGGAGAAAGTGCAGAACGAGCTGCTGCTGCTCGCGCTGCTCGACGAGGTCCCGGAGATAGGCCAGGCGCTGCAGGAGCTCGGGCTGCGCGGCGCCGACTTCGAGCGCCAACTCCACAAGGCCATCGGCAAAGCCCTGCCCCGGCGCGCCGAAGGCATCGGGCTGGCGCCCGGCGTCAAGCGCGTGCTGCAGCTCGCGAAGCTGCAGGCCGTGCAGATGGGCGCGGGCCAGGTCGGCCCCGAGCACCTGCTGCTCGCGATCATGCTCGACGGCGAGGGCCTGGCGGCCGGGTTCCTCTCCAGCGTCGATCCCAACGAGCTGCGCGCCCGCCTCGCCGGCGGCGCGCCCGGGGTCTCGCCCGCCGGCCGAGTCAAGCACCAGCTCCCGCAGAACCTGAGCCGCTACGGGCGCGACCTCACCACCCTCGCCCAGGGCGGCGGCCTCGACCCCATCGTCGGCCGCGAGGGCGAGATCGAGCGCGTCATCCGCATCCTCAGCCGCAAGACGAAGAACAACCCGGTGCTCGTCGGCGAGCCGGGCGTGGGCAAGACCTCCATCGTCGAGGGGCTCGCCCAGCGCATCGCCGCCGGCGAGGTGCCCGAGCTGCTGCGCGACAAGCGGGTCGTCTCCCTCGACCTCGGCGCGATGGTCGCCGGGACCAAGTTTCGCGGCGAGTTCGAGGCGCGCTTCAAGGGCCTGATGGAGGAGATCCGCGCCCTCAACGGCAAGATCCTCCTCTTCATCGACGAGCTGCACACCATCGTCGGCGCCGGCGCGGCCGAGGGCGCCATCGACGCCTCGAGCATGCTCAAGCCCGCCCTGGCCCGCGGCGAGCTGCAGTGCCTGGGCGCCACCACGCTCGACGAGTACCGCAGGTACGTCGAGAAGGACGCGGCCCTCGAGCGGCGCTTCCAGCCGGTGATGGTCGCCGAGCCGACCGACGAACAGTCCCTCGCCATCCTGCGCGGGCTGCGCCCGGCCTACGAGGCGCACCACGGGGTGAAGATCAGCGACCGCGCCATCGACGCCGCCGTCGAGCTCTCCGACCGCTACGTCAACGACCGCTTCCTGCCCGACAAGGCCATCGACGTGCTCGACGAGGCCGCGGCGATGGTGCGCCTCGGCGCGCACTCCGAGCCGAGCCGCCTCGAGGAGCTCGAACAGCGGCTCGCGCAAATGGAGCGGGAGAAGCAGGCCAGCGTCGCCGAGGAGCGCTACACCGAGGCCGCCAGCCTCAAGAGCAGCCTCGACACCCTGCGCACCGAGCTCGAGGCGCTGCGCAAGGTGGCCGCCGAGAACCAGCGCGGCACCGCGCCGACGGTGCTGCCCGAACACATCGCCACCGTGGTCAGCGAGTGGACCGGCATCCCCGCCCACCGGCTGCAGAAGGAGGAGGCCGAGCGGCTCATCGAGATGGAGCGCACGCTCGCGCGGCGCGTCGTCGGCCAGGAGGACGCCATCCGCGCGGTCGCCGAGGCGGTGCGCCGCGCGCGCGCCGGGCTCAAAGACCCGAAGCGGCCCATCGGCTCGTTCATCTTCCTCGGGCCCACCGGCGTCGGTAAGACCGAGACCGCCCGGGCGCTGGCCGAGTACCTCTTCAACGACGAGGAGGCGATGATCCGCCTCGACATGTCCGAGTTCATGGAGCGCCACACCGTCAGCCGGCTCGTCGGCGCGCCCCCGGGCTACGTCGGCTACGAGGAGGCCGGCAAGCTGACCGAGGCGGTGAGGCGACGGCCCTACTCGGTGCTGCTCTTCGACGAGATAGAGAAGGCGCACCCCGACGTCTTCAACCTCCTGCTGCAGATCCTCGACGACGGGCGGCTGACCGATGCCAAGGGGCGCAGGGTCAACTTCAAGAACACCATCGTGATCATGACCTCCAACGTCGGCGCCGAGAGCATCGCCTGGCGCGGCGCGCTCGGCTTCCAGGCCGTGGCGGGCGACGGCGCCGAGCAGAAGGCCCGGCAGGTCGTGCTCGACGCGATGCGCGAGCAGTTCCGGCCCGAGTTCCTCAACCGCATCGACGAGATAGTGGTCTTCCACCCGCTCAGCCGCGAGCAGATCCGGCGCATCGTCGAGAACATGCTCGAGACCACGCGGCGCAAGCTGAGGGGCCAGGCTCTGCGGCTCGCCGTCACCGACGCCGCGCTCGACGCGCTGGCCGAGAAAGGCTTCGAGCCGCGCTACGGCGCCCGGCCGTTGCGCCGAGCGATCCAGCGCGAGATCGAGACAGTCGTCAGCCAGATGATGCTCGACGGCACAGCGCGCGAAGGCGACGAGATCCACGTCGACTTCGTCGACGCGCGCTTCGACTTCGTCGTGCAGTCCAGGAACGCGACCGCGGCTGGAGGGCCCGCCTTCGCGCCGGCCGAACACAACCCGCCCTAGCCCGACCTCTGCTCACAGTATCGACCCGGAGGGCCCGCCTTCGCGCCGGCCGGCCGCAGTCCGCGACCAGACGCCCGACCGATAGCCGACCGGAGGGCCAGCCTTCGTGTCGGCCGACCGCCCCGGGCCCGCTTTGCAGAGCGGCGCGGGAGGCTGCGCCCACCCGCAAACTTCACAGGCCTTCGCCAACCGTGCAAAATCACCCGGCGACAAGTGGTTGGCGGGAGGGCTCCTCTCTTCTGCGAGGAGAGCCAGGCGCGAACGGTGCTTTGCATGAACCCGGTGGACAGGCAGGCAGGACCCCAGGGCGTTTCGCCGTGCCCGAGCCAGCCCGACCGCGTCCGGGGCCGGAGCCACCTTCGCCTCGCCCCAACCCGCAGCCACCGATTGACGGCCCCGAGGCCCCTGGAGGAGCGATGAGGCGCTGCCCGCTCTGCAACAACAAGCTCGTCAACAACACCTGCCCCGCCTGCAGCTCGCTGGCCGGCGCAGGGCTCGGCGACCAGAGCCCGGGCTTCGAGGAGCGGACCATTCGCGACCAGAAGGCGCGGCCCCGACCTTCGGCGAAGCCCTCGAAACAGCTCTCGCCGCAGGACGAGAAAGCCGAGTGGTACGCCGCGGCGGGCATGGCGATGCCCGAGCCGATGATCCCCGACCGCAAGCCGCCCGGGCCCGAAGAGCCCCTGCCCGAGCTGTCGAAGGCCGACGAAGAGGACCGCGGCTTCGGCAACGCCGGCGTCGTGCTCGTCGCGATGGGCCTTGCCCAGCTCTCGGTCGTCCTCTTCGGCCGCTTCCCCGGCGTCTTCAACATCGCCTTCAGCGTCGCCTGCCTGGTCATCGCGGGCATGCTCTGGCGCAGCACGTCGGTCGCCCGCTGGTTCGCCCTCGCGCTGTGCCTCGTCCCCATCGCCCAGCGCGCGATGGCCTTCCTCGCCTTCACCTCCGCCTGGCAGCTCGTGGCCATCGTCGCGCCGCTGACCGTGGCGGCGAACCTGTTCCTGCTGCGCTCGGCACGTCAGCGGCTCCTCGTCACCCTCATCGGCTCGCTGTCCGCCTTTGCCTGGCTCGTCCCCGGGTTCCAGTCACCGCCGGAGGCCGACGACGTGCTCGCGAAGCTCGCCATCCCCGACGGCCGCTTCGAAGACCCCAAGCTCAACCTCGCGGTCGAGGCGCCCGAGGGCGTCTACCTCTTCGACGGAGTCAAGCTCGCCGAGGAGATGAGGAAGCGAAATCGTCAAAACTTCTTGAGCACGCTGATCGGCGACGGCCCGCCCGCGGACTTCTCGCGCGACACCCTGGCGTTCGTAAACACCGCCGGCAACGTCGAGGGCGGAATCATCGCCCGCGAGTTCCCTCCCCACCTGACCATCGACACCATCCTCCCCTCGCTCGACCTCATCGGAAAGCAGTCGGTGCGCCTGGACACCATCGTGCCCGACAGCATCAAGTACCTCGACGGCGTCGCCACCCAGGGCTGGCGGACGACCTCGCGAGCCGGCAGCCAGGACGTCGTCGTCGTGCGCACCGAGGACGGTCGGATGTACGTCGCCCACTGCTTCTACAGCGTCCCGGGCGCCGACTCGGTCTGCCGCGAGGTCTTCCGCAGCATGACGATCACGCCGTAGGCCCGGGGCTGATTGCATGCCCGTTTCGATGGGCAAGCTAGCGCGCGAGCAACTGCGAGTCCCCTCATCGAACGGGGCTTGATGGGCATGCCGCGATGGAGCCACCACCGCGCGCGAGCAAGTGTCCCCTTCCCGCGCTTGCGCGGGAAGAGAGGATTTGGAGACCTGCTCGCGAGAGTTTGACCAGGCTGGCAAAAATTGGCCGGCTCGCTCACCCTGGGGTCTGTGGTCCATGGACTGAAGCCAGCCGGCCAGCACAAACGCTCGGTCCCTCTTGGTTCCGGCTTGGCCGGCTTAGGGGAGAGGAAAGGCCGACCACCGGCCGTCCTCTGACCGACTCGACGCTCGGGTCAGCCTCGAGGAACGCCGCGGGCCGTCGGTTGCAAGCGACGCTGCAAAGTGACTCTTCGGTTGCCGTCCTCGCGGATTGGCTCCCTCGGGCGCTGCGACCGCTATTCCGAAGCCGGCGCAAGAGGCTTGGCGCCTTTGGAGCGCTTGCGCCGGGCGACCGGTCGCTGCACCCGCTCGACGGGGGCGAAGAGCGCCTTCAGCGTCGCGGGCTCATCCTCGAAGGCGACCTCGGCGCGCCGCCGCAGCCGGCCGTAGGACCTCTCCCAGTCCTTGGCCGCCCGATCGCGCGCCGCGCGCTTCAGATCGAAGGTCGTCTGCGGCCCGGAGAGCGCACGGACCGACTGCTCAATGGCCGTCGCCCGCTGCAGACACCCGCCCAGCGCGCGCGCGACCTCCGCTGGCGGCGAGGCGGCAGCGACCGCCTCGGCCAGGGCGCGGACCGCCGAGACCTCGCGGAGGTAGCCGATCGAGGTGAGCCCCGCCGGCGTGAGCTTCGAGAACCTGGCGAAGGGGTTCTTGCGCGGGCCGAGCTCGGCGGCGACGAGCTTGTTCGCGAGCCGCTCGACCTCCTGATGAAGAAGCCCATCGGCCGCGCGGATTCCCGCGAGCGCCGCGTCTCGGGCCCGGCGCGCCTCGGCCGCCCCGACCGCGGCGACTTCGACCCGACTTTGACACGGCTAGGCATGCGAGAGAGCGAGATTTCCCCGTGATC